>Ga0157363_1003291_pt1 | contig 14564 bp, 6 predicted proteins | sample AttsexASBM1_FD_111477 | JGI IMG/M metagenome (GOLD analysis project Ga0157363, IMG submission 111477) | Fungus gardens microbial communities from leaf cutter ant in Ribeirão Preto, State of São Paulo, Brazil - Atta sexdens ASBM1 | ecosystem: Host-associated > Fungi > Mycelium > Unclassified ...
CTCTAATTAAGAAGAGGCTCCTTGTCGAGTTCTCTTGTGAAATCCCCACTAGATATCCGCTTTAAGAGATTTACTCGTTGTGTGATCGTTGGACTTTGTGTCTAGTGGTTGCCACAACACCTAGTATATGACATACTTTCTATATCCTTATTTAGTACCAATGATTTCTTGGATATTGACTCCAAATATATATCAACTTCTCTTCTTTGAATTGCTAACTTCATATGAAATAGAAACATAGCAGACAAAATAGAAAAAGACATTCTATCTCTTATAAGTTTTGGACAGGCTGCTTGATCTTTTATTTTATCCATCTATAAAGCTGGATGGGACTCTTTAAAGACTGATAACCATAACAGAACATTTTGTCAGAACATTGTTTTGAAATTCAATCTGAAAAACCAAGGCAATCATTCTCTTAAGAAGGCTAAAATGTCAAACACAGGTAAAAAAGCAGAGATATCTAGAGTTCCATCTTCTATTTTTCTCAGACTAAGTATGGAAGTCTTAAAGAAGTCAAAGTTCTTCAAAAACAAAGGTAAAAACCCTGCTAACAAGTCTAACAACAAAGACAGTTGATTATATCTGCATGTTTTATTCCCCAATGTTAATGAAATTTTAAAAATTAAAGAAAATTTCTCTAATATTTCTTTAAAGAAAATAGAAGAAATCTACAAAACCATCAACAACTCCAGTAAGCCAAAACCAAGAATTAATATGACTACAAAGAGATTTTCTAGATATCAGGTTATCATATCTATAGAAACTAATAACATTTCAAAGTTCATATCTTTGTTAGGAGATCACATTTCTAACATCAATAGTACTTTAAAAAATATCAAATTGGAAATCTTGGCTGACTGTGCACAATAATCATTGTAGTTTCATCATTACTGCAAATAAAATTGCTTCTCAATATAACCCTACTACTATAGAAGACTATATTAAGAATGTTAATGCTATTGAATCAAATCTCCTATTAACTCTAGCAATGTTGAATAAAACATTCAATCAATGCATATCTATAATGATGTGTGTTTAGTATCAAAACTGCACATTATCAAGACATTGCCCAAATCTGATATGGCAGTTATCTAGATCAATATTTAGGACACACAAAGTAATATGAAAGCTAGATGTTTAATTAACAAATGCTTTAACATTGGCAAATACATTGCTATAGTTAAAGAATCAAACATGAACCTGGGTGTCCTTCAATTGAAAATTAATAGAAGTGAGGACATATACTTTTGCATACCAAGCTCAAGATTTGAGAGATGTCAAGTGCAATGGACCTCACAAGGTCAAATACCAAAAGCATTTTGCTTGGTGCTGTAAGGCTAACTTTAAAATCAATCTGCTCAGGCTAAAAACCAAACAAGATGAACCTTGCCCATATATTTTCAAATGCTTGAATTGCAAAGGTAAACATCAAGCTGACTCTAATGTATGTCTCTTCTAGAAGCATTATTTTAATAAGGAATGGTATTCAAAGAAATATCAAGAGCTTCAAGATAATAGAAGCAAATTAATTTGCTCAGTTGTGGGTAGTGAGTCAGCATGATTTTAAGAAATCTTTGTTTTTATTCACAGAATATTTGAAAGAACAAGTTCTTTACTGATAATATCCTAGAAACTAAAAAATATTTTCATATTCTTTTCATTCAAGAACTGCCATGAACAGTTATTCATTCTATTTTGAGTTTCACAAATAAAGAAGGAGACCAAGTTGTAAATACTCCTTATCATCCTGATTGGTTTACTTTTTCCAAATCTCTAACTGATGATTGTGACCATCCAAGGGTTATTACTTACATCAACATAAGACTTGTCTACTTATACTTCTCTCTTAGAAAAAACATTTTCAATCATAGAGATATTAACTGCTTTCCATTCTTTAATAATGGTTCTATTTTATTTATGATTAATTTTAAAGTATCTCAAGAATACTGAAGCTAACCTTTGTAATGTAATGTTCTAGTTATAATAGTGAACTTTAACATCAGGGATTGAGATTGGGATTCTTTTTACTTCTTTCATTTAGTCTATAGTGATTTGCTATTGGATATAGCTAATTTGTTTGATCTTAAATTATCAGTTCCCATTCAACAAGTTCTTACTTGTTATGCTAATAACTTCAATAATGTAAATTTAGTTATTCACTTAATTTTTCTCTATCCAAATTTGAATGAAATTGATAATCATCAAATTCTACCAAAATTATGATATCTCTTAGATTATGCTTCTTTAGTTGTTAACATATTCTGGAGCTCACTAAAGTAATAAGTAACATTGACACTTCACATATAATGAATAAAAATTCTCTTGAAACTATAGTTCAAGAATACACAAGACTATCTGAAGTTATATGGCTCAAGCATTTATGTAGTATCAATATTACAAAATACTCCAAAGAATGGTAGAACAATGAGTGTTGGGATAGTCTGACTAACTACAAATCTTCTAAGATGATTGAGAATTGGAGAATTTTCAAAGAAGTTGTCAAGAAGACAAAGCACTTATTCTTCAATAACAAAATTCAAGAAATTGCATCAAAAAATCATTAACCATGAGATCTCATAAATTGGGTCAAAAAGTACAAAATACTAGCTATAAAAGCATTGATTTTCAATGGCTAACCATGTATTGAAATTAACAATTTATAGCAAGCACTACAAACATTCAATTCAGTACAAAATTGTCAAGTCAATCTAAATTTTTTAGATGAATTTCTATCAAAAAAAAATATGCAAATGGCCTCTATTCTCTAAGAGGAAATTCAAAAGCATCATTATCAAATGCAACAATTTATTCACTCCTGGACTGGATTGTACTTCATGAAAGCATCTGAAAGCAATCATCAAAGATAATAAATATTTCACTAATATCATCAACATTGCTAATACATGTATTGATCTAAGTCTATGGCCTGAATATTTTAAAACATCATCATCCATCATTATCCCTAAGCCTAATAAGATGACTTACAACTTTCTGAAGATATTTCAACTGATTGTTCTTTTAAATACACTAGGAAAATTTATCAAAAAGGTTACTGGTGAAAAACACCAATTTTAAGCCATTGATATGAACTTCATGCATCCAAATCAATTAGGAGGGTTAAAACAATGTTTGACCACTGATACAGAAGTATTCCTCACTCATATCATTTAATTAAGATGGATCAAAAATCTTCAAATAAACATATTGGCTTTTGACATTGCTTAAATTTTCTCTTTGCTCAATCATTAGTTTCTTTCTTTAATTCTAAACAAAGCTGGTTTTGATCCAAAAATTTCCTTCTTCTTTTCTAATTATTCAATTGGCAGAAAAACTCAATATTTGTGGAACAATTGTATTTCTCCTTTCTTCAATATAGATGTAGGTGTTGGACAAGGTTCAGCTCTTTACATTTCATTGATTTTCCATATCTTTGAAAAACAATCAAAAAATCTCAACATTCCAGTTTTTTTTCTTTCTTCATTAACAATAGACTTTTAGTTTTACAAGAAAAATCTTTTGAAAAATCTAATACTTTTCTCTTCTGTAGTTATAACATTATTTCTTTCTTGATTAATCAGTTCAGACTAGTCATAGAACATGGAAAATCTGAAATCTTTTATTTCTCCAGATTTCATGAACTCTTCAATTTACCTCCTCTCAATCTCTTTCCTTTCAGAGGACCTACTCTTTATTTGAAAGATAGCTAGAAATACTTAGGCTTCATTTTCGATAGGAAACTGTCATTCTGACAATATGTCAATTTCTATACCAACAAATTGTTGTCTACTGTTAAATGTATAAAAATACTGAAAAACTCTATAAGAAGCCTACTCTCTCATTAAAAATGTCTTTTATACAGATTATGCATCTTTCTTATAGCACTTTATGAATTTCCTTTGTAGTTCTTTAATAAGACCTTCTTTTTATATCCTCTCAAGAAACATGAAAAAATATAATAGAGCTGTTATTTGGATCATAGGTGCTTTTTGCACCTTTTCTACTTTAGAAGTTGAAGCCATTGCTAGTTTAATTTCTACTCATCTGCATCTTCAAAAAATCAGCAGAAAATACCAAATTAGAATGGCCACTTTATCTTCAAATCATGCTATTAGTGCTCTTCTTGAAAACAAACATTCTAAAAATACATCTCCTCATTGTCTTTCTTTGGAAAACATGACTTCCAAGTAGCAACTTAAAGTCAAGAGTTCTATTGTAGATGCTAACAATTATCTGAATGGAATTTTTATGTCTTTTGACTCTCTTAATAGTGAATTTTCTCCTGGTTTTAGACTAATTGACAAATTTCCTAGTTATTTCTCCTTTTATCAAGCAAACTGTAAAGATAAGGAAAGAAAAATGGCTTATATTTGTAAACTTGACAATATCTTCTCAAATACATTGTTGGATCCCAAATTTGTTGTTGTTATTTTGGACACTAGCATTAGAAACAATATTGCCACATCTATCACTTAGATTCACTCTTCTTTTGATGAAGTCAGAAAGATAATTCATTATGCTGTCAATATGACTTTAACTGAAGCTAAACTCTTTGCTATCAGATGCAGTATTAATCAAGCTATTTAAATACCAGAGGCTACTTATATTATTGTTATTATAGATATTATTTATATAGCTGAGTATATTTTTGATTTCACTATACACTCTTATCAGCTTTAATCAATTGTTATAGTAAAGAATCTTAGATTATTCTTCTTTAAGCACTCAACTAACTTCATCAAGTTCTGAAATTATTCTAGTAAAGACAAGTGGCTCTATTATTATTTGGTTGATAAAGACATGAAGAAATTCAAACTTTCTCTATTATTTCCTTGCAACAATTCATAGAACTTTAATAAGAAAGAAGAATATAATAACATAATTGAAAATTGGCAAATAACTTTCCAAAGGTGAATACTATCTAAGATTCTTCCCAAGAAAAGACTTTAGTTGTCCATATGGAGTATACCCAATTGAAACAAAATATTATATTCTTTATAATTGTAGAAAATATAATAAATATTAAAATCTATCAAGGTCTATGCTGAGTTACTTTGTAGCCTTTCTTGAGTTCAACCCTAATGTTTTTTTTTGTTTTTTTCTTCCTTTTCTTTTTCTTTTAGTTAGTCTCTATGTAAGTAGTTATAAAGTAGCTACCATGAACTGTCTTTGCACCTTATGTAATAAATTGTTGATTTTAAAAAAAATCAGTAGTATTATGAAATTCTTTCTATATTTTTTTTCTTTCTTTGATTATTTAATTATCTATTTATACTAAGTATCTTTTTTACATTACAAACTTTAGAGTAAATATAGAAGTAGTACATGGAGATCCTGTACAAAATATATAAGTAGTAGTTCAATTTAACAAAACTTCTTATTGAGTTTTCTTGTTAATCCTATTACTAGTCATTATAACTAAAGATAGTGTTACTTTTTAATGATATATTAGCATTCTATAGACAATCATATACCTATGAACCTTCTTTAAGAAAGCAGAAAGAGCTTGCAAGCATTTTTAGATAACATTTTGGCATCTCTTGGATTTTAAACTCAGAATATAGTGTAATAACTATTAAATAAACTGGATTTTAGACTAAAGGCCTCTTGATACAGAGTTAGCATTGGATTAGAAAAGCCTAGCTATTCAAGTTATCAATTTGTAAGTATTTATAGACTACTCAGTAGTAGACAGTTTAGAACATAGAATAGTCATTTTAAGATATATTAGATATTTGAATTGGATTAACTAGATAGTGAAATGTTAGTAGTAAATATTACTAGAGTGTTATGATTCAAGACTAACAGTTAAGTTAAGAAAAAAACCTTATATTATAAATATAGGTTGGAGGTTGTATGGGTTAACAAAGGTATAAGCAATACTTTCTTCTCTCAGATGGAGTTTATATTGGATTAATATAAGAGAACTTAATAGAGTTCTTGGTACAAAGTATCTATCTTATTTACACTAGACTAGTGGTTTATGTTACATCTAATCTATTCTAAAAGTTATGTATCATTTATAAAATCAATATATGATAAACATGCTATATAATATTATTGTTTTAAAATTTTATGTGACATGTGATAGTTGTGATATCACACTATAATCCTAATCATAAGTTTAGAATATGAAAATAAGTAAAATTAAAATTAAAATAAGAAAGAAATAAAATAGAAATCAAGTCTACTGTCTTCTACTCTAATACAAAGTGTATAGTCTCTCAGGAGCCTGCTTTCAAACAAGCCTATTATGAGACTAACTTGTAAAAAAAGTATTAAAGAATATTTTTCAATTGTTAGAAAAACTAACTACAACTAGAAACTAGTAATAAAGACTGAGATACATTGCTTCTTTCTCTCTAACTACCATCTTATATAGTAGCATCCAAAAGAGATTTAGCAAATACATAATTTCCTTTTAATATTTACATCTTTTATAACCCACTGGTCCAAAATAATTCAAACATGGACATGGACATTGATATACCTAGAGGTAGGTCTACTATTTTTAGTACTAATAGCTTTAGAGCATTGTAAACACACTCAAATCTTTTTTCTATTCCTTATGTTGAGAGAATAGAAGCTCAAAGTAATGACCTATCTTAGACTAAACAAGTAAAGCTCAATGAGATGAAAGAAATCACCTTGTTATATACAACCCCCAAGTTAGGGGAAAACAAATCTACTAATGAGACTACAGACTCTACTCCTAAAGCTAGGGAGGAATATTCAAACAATAAGACTACAATCCTGAACAACACACTTAATCTATAAGGTGAAGGTGTGGCTAATACCAATATGAACATGTATGTACTACAAAGTCTTGAAATGTTTTTTATTTGATATGAGAACATCAACTAGCTGAACTGAATTCCTAGGATAGGAAAGCTCATCCTCTATCTATCTTTGGAATTCATAAATTCTTAGAAATTGATTCTAAGAATATTTCAACTTTACTTTTACAAATAGCAAACTTCATTCATAATAGGAAATTAAAGTGCAATACTGAAGACAACATTCTGGATCTCAAGAGATTTGGTCAAACTGTCTAGTAATTTATTTCTTCCATCTATGAACCAGGGTGGGATTTTCTAAAAGCTGACAATCTTAACAAAATGTTTAGGCAAAATGTTGCTTCCAAATTCACTCCAAAGATCACAAATGAGGAACCCAACAAGAGAGTTGAGTCAACCATTCAGAGAAAACAGGCAGAAGTAGTGAGAATATCACCTCCCATCCCATATAGACCTTCTAAATAAACTTTGAAAAAATCAAACTTCTTTCAGAAGAAAGGTAAAAACTCCAAAGAAGACACCAAAATAAAGGGTAGACATTTGTATACTTAGGCCTCAACTCCTAAGGTCAAGGAAAATTTGAAACTCAAAGAAAATTTCCCCAATCTATCTTTAAAAAAAATTCAAGATATACACAATATAATCAATGATTCTGGAAAGATAAAATCCAGAATCAATATAACAGCTAAAGGTCCTTCTAGGTGACAGATTATTGTTCCTATGAGCAATGATAATATTTTAAAATTCATGACATCTTCCAGTTCACATATTGCTAACTTGAACAGTATCTTTAAGAACATCAAATCAGAAATTGTGGCTGATTTCATTTGCTCTGATCAACATGGACTTATTATAACCACTAACAAGGTCACTTTGCCATCTGATTTATCTGCTATAGAAAACTACATCAAAAATGTTAACAATATAAAATCAAATAACATTATGACTCCTTGACTTTTACAGTCAAAATTTTATTTGAAAATTATAGGTATTCCATATCTGATGAAAAATGCTAACACACCAATCTACTCTGGTATTATTGAGGCTATAATCAAGAATATGTATATATTCAATGATGTGACTCTTGCTTCTAAGCTATGAATTATCAAAACATCACCTAAATCAAATATGGCAATTATATGGGTGGATATATAGGATGTCCAAAGTAGAAGTAAGGCTAAATGTCTCATCAATAGGTGCTTTAACATAGGCAATTTCATTACTATCATACAAAGAGCAAACATAAACCTAGGCATTTTACAATGTAAAAAGTGCTAGAAATAGGGCCATACTACTTTTATATGTTGTATGCAAGGTTCAAGATATGTCAAATGTAATAGACTACACAAACTGAAATACCATAGACATTTCACTTGTTGTTGTAAAGTAAATTTCAAAATCAACTCCCCTTGTCTTGAAATGAAACAGAGCAAATCATGCTCTTATAACTTCAAATACTTAAATTGCAAAGGCAACTATTAGGCTGATTCTAATACTTGTTCATTCTGGAGACATTGATTCAATAAGAAATGATACTTCAAGAAATATCAAGAACTCCATAACCATAGAAACAACTTAATTCACTTAGCTGTGAGTAATGACAAAATATAATTGTAAAATGTTTCGAGGTATTTTCACAGAATGTTTGAAAAAACAGACTTCTCACTGCTACAATCCTAGAAACTAACAAATATTTTGACATTTCTTTCATTCAGGAACCTCATGGTATTTCATTTACATCATTCCAAGTTTTTCAAGTAAAGAAAAAGATAGAATAGTAGGTGCTCTAAACCATCCTAACTGATTTACCTTTTATACACCTTCAACTGATGATAGTTACCCAAGAGTAATTTCATACATCAATACAAGACTCTCTCATATGCAATTCTCTTTAAGGAAAGATATTTTTAATTATAGAGACATTAATCACATTTCATTTTTCAATAATGGTGACATGATCAATGTTTATCCTAACAATCATTAATTAGCTTTAAATTATCTTAAGAATACTAAAGTTAATCTCTATAATATTTTAATCATGGCTGGTAATTTTAACATTAGGGATAATGACTTTGATTCCTCTTATTCTTTCTATTTGGTTTATAGTAACACTTTACTCAATATTGCAGATTCATTTGATCTAAAACTCTTATACTCTATTCAACATATTTTTACTTAGTACTCTGACAATGCTAATAACATAAACTCAGTCATCAACCTTTTTTTCCTTTGATCAAACTCTATCAAAATTGACAACCACAGTATTCTTTCAGATCTTTTCTATCCATCTGATCATACTCTACTAATTATCTTAATCATCAACATCTCTATTGATGAAGAAGTCATTCAAGATAAATGTCACACTATTATCAAGAATAGTGAAGAAGAAGAAAATTTCATCTCTAATCTTATCAAAGTTGTAGGAGACATAGATACAACAATGATTCTTGACAAGAACTTATTATTTGAGAATATGCAAAAATATTGGAAATCATCTGATATAAGGATTCACAATATATCAACATTACCAAAAAGTCCAAAGATTGGTGGAACAATGAATGTTAGATTAAACTTAGGAACTATAGGTCTTCAAAATTGATTGGTGACTAGATATCATTCAAAAAAGTTGTCAAAAAGACCAAAAGACTGTTTTTCAATGACAATATAAAAGAAATTACTTCAAAAAATTGAATATCTTAGGATCTCACAAACTGGGTCAAGAAGCATAAGTTACTGGCAGTTGAAGCTCTACAATTCAACAGTCAACCTTATATTGAAATCAATGATCTTTAGGAAGTGTTGTACCAAACATTCAATTCAGCTTAGAATTGATACATAAATCTCAGCATCCTAGATGAAATTCCATTAAAACCAATATCAGTTTGGTTGTCTTTTTCCAAAGAGAAGTTCAGAACCACCATTATTAAATGCAACAATTTATCTACTCCTGGACCAGATCAAATTTTCTGAAAACATCTCAAAGTGGTTATCAAAAACAAAAGATGCTTCAATAATATCATCAATATTAGAAATGTATACATTAATACTAATTACTAGCTATCTCATTTTAAGAAGTTGTTCTTCATTATCATTCCCAAACCTAATAAAGTGTCATATGATTCCTCTAAAATATTTTGCCCCATTATTCTTCTAAACATCTTAGAAAAACTTATTAAAAAAGTCATTCATGAATAACTCAAATTTTACTTGATCTCCAATAATTTCACCCATCCCAATCAATTAGGAAGAATTAAACAATGCTTAACTATGAATATAGGTATCTTCCTCACCTATCTCATTCAATTAGAATGGGTCAAGAACCTCTAAACAAGTACTCTGGCATTTGATGTTGCCCACTTATTTAACTACCAACTCTTACCAATTTTGGATAAAGTGGGTTTTGATCTAAAAATTTCTTCTTTTTTTTCTGATTATTTAATTGGTAAGAAAACACAATATCTATAGAAAAATTTCATTTTTCCATTTTTCTGTGTAGATGTAGGTGTAGATCAAAGCTCTACACTTTCTCTGATCCTCTCTACACTCTACCTTTCTTCTATTTTTCATATCTTCAAAAAAAAGCAAAAAATCTTATCTTTTCTATAGCTATAATATCAAAACTTCTTTATTTGAACAATTTGGTCTTATTATAGAACATAGAGAATATGAAGTCTTCTATTTTTCCAAATCATATGGACTTTTCAATCTGCCTTTGCTGGACCTCAGTCTCTGTAGAGATCCTGTCTTCAAACCTAAAAACACCTAGAGATACCTTAGGTTTATCTTTGATAAAAAACTATCATTTTGACAACACATCAAGTTCTACTTCAATCAAGTTCTACTCCAACAAAGTGTTGACAATAGTCAAATATATAAAAATTCTAGGAAATTCCACTTGAGGTCTTCTTCCTCATCAAAAATATCTTCTCTATAGAATGTGTATACTTCTCATCACAATTTATAGCCTTTCTTTACAGCACTATAATAAAGTGTTGCTCTCATTCTCTCTGAAAAAGCTTGGAAAAATGCAATGTAAAGCTGCTTTGTGGATTCTAGATACTTTTTATATATCTTCAACTTTCGAGATTGAGACTATTGCAGGCTTAATTCCAGTTCATCTATATCTTCAAAGCAGACACATTAATAACTCTTGCTCTTGTTACTTTTCCTTGGAAAATATGACTTTCAAGCAATATCTAAAAATCAAAAGTTCTATTGTAAATGTAAATAATTGTCTTAATGGAGTTTTTTCATTATTTGATTCCTTAAATAAAGAATTTTCTCTAGTCAACTTTCATTTCATCAAGAAAACCACAAAGATAAAGAAAGTAAAGCTGCTCACATTCACAAACTCAACAAAGTCATTCTTAATACATTATTGAGTGCAAATACAGTCATTGTTGTTTTGGATGCCAGTATTAGAAACAATGTAGCTACTTCTATCACTCATATTCATTCTTACTCCAATCTTGTCAAGAAAACACTTCACCATGCTGGTAATATCACTATGACTGAAGCTGAGTTATTTGCTATAAGATATGGGATTAACTAAGCAATCCAAATCATAGATGTTACTTGAATCATTGTTATCACAGATTCCATCTATTTGGTGCATTGCATCTTCGATCCTTCCATTTATTCCTATTAACAACAATCTATTGCCATATTGAAGGATCTTAGGTCATTTTTCAATAAACATTCTTCTAATATCATTGAAATTTGGGATTGTCTGAGCAATGCTAAATAGTTTCTCCATGTGTTGGTTGATAAAGATACAAAGAAACTTAATCTTATTTCTACATTTTCATCCAAATTGTTGTAGAACTTTAATAAGAAAGAAGAATATAACAATATCATAAAGAACTGGCAAATGACATTTTAAGCATCTAATCTCAAGGGTAACAACTTTCTCAATCTACTAGACAATGACCTCTACAACATCAAATTCACTTATATTAAAGATAGTCCATGAATCACACAATTTGGTTATTTAAACTCATTGTGTGTAAGAGCCACTCAGGCCATCATGAATCATACAAAATATTATCCAAGGTTTTTCCCAAGAGAAAACTTTAGCTGTCTATGTGGATACTACTTGTAGGAGCATGGTTAGTAATAGCTCTAGTTGCTCTTGCACACAAAGAGTTCAAGTGACTAAATTTATTAAGCCAAGGGCTACTTTTAATATAGGTAAGCTTGATTGGAAGATAATCATCATCTAGTAATTTTAGGAAGTGATTTCCCCTGTGGTCTGATACTTGGAATATCATTTGCTAATTCTGGATAATATTGTTAAGAGACATACTTAGTTATTTGGTGGCTTTTTTTGAGTTCAACCCAGATACTTTCTCATTTCATAAAGGCATTACATAGTATAGTGGTCTTTGCTGCTTGACTTGTAGTTAATCATCTTTAGCTCTTTTCTTTTTTTCTTTCTTCATGTAGTTAGTTTATATGTATATAGTTATAATATAGCTATCATAGACTGCTATCATGCCCTGTGTAATAAATTGTTGACTTCAAAAAAAAAACAAAGACTGAGATAAAAGAGTTCTATTCTTGAGTAGACTTTATACTTTCTAAAAAGTTTTTGGATAATAAGTTTGAGAGGGTTTTATATGCTGCTGAAATTGAAAAGCTTTTTCTTTATTATTTGTTTTCACTTTTAGTCTATATTATATATAAGCCTCAAGTAAAGAGAAAGAAAAGAATTATATTTATATTTTACTACTTAAGAGCTATTTGAAAGTAATCCCTTAAGTGTACATTATTAGTATATCACTTTTAGCTAAGTTTTGGAGATTTATAGCAGTCTGGGAAAGGTTGGTGAAGTGAGTATCAGTTAGTATCATTGGTTGTAAGATTTGGCTCAAGAGATATCTTTAGAGTATAATTTCTTTTTCTATTTTCTTTTAATTTTTAATTTTATTTTCTTTATTCTAAACTTAGGCAACAGAGTTACATATGATGGTCACACATGTCACAGAATAATTATATATATCACAGTTACAAGTTATAAAATTATGTGATATAAAGAAAGTTATAGAAAGTTTTAGAATAAGTGATATTATATAACATGGTAATAGTATGGCAGCTTTATAGAAAGTACATGGACTTGAGAATATTGTTAGTTGTAGTATACACATAGACTATGGTCTGTGGTATATAAGATAAACTAGTTTTTAATAGGAACTTTATCGAGTTCTCTTATATTAACCTAATATAAGATTCTTTTCTTAACTTAACTTTAGGTCTTAAATTGTAATAAGTAGGTAATGGAGTTTGGGTATAGAGATTAGCAGAGTTTGATAATAGATATCAGATTTTAGCAAGATTAGAGGAGAACTGAAGATAAAGAAGTTTGATAAAAATTTGGAAGTAAAAACAAAGCTGTTTACAGCTTTTTATTCATAGACTGATAAATGGATAAAGAGAAAAATTGAAAGCTTATTAATATAACTTAAGCTAAAGTACAAAATTTTTTATTAAAATTCTAAAAGAATAGAAAAAGATTTCTAAAAATACTTACTATTTATATATATTCACTATATATTTCAAGATATTAGATCAGTGCTTATATAATAACACTATGATCAATAAGAGCTACAAGATGTAAAAAAGGATATATACTAACTAAAAAAGTTAAAAGCATACTTAAGTAGTTCTAGCTATAAAGAGTTTTATATAAATTACAAGAGAACTCAATAAGAAGTCTCTGATATATTGCTATTCTATATATATTATTATATAAATCTTATCATAAAGTTTATACAATGTCTATAAGTTTACTATATATATATCATGAGAATAACATGTTGTAGCTATACATTCTAATATCATCTTTTCAATATCTTTTACAACCTTTTATTATATATAATTTGTAATCACATATAAAAGTCATATAACTAGTGATGTCACATATCTCTTTATTATCAAGTCTAATAAAAGAAAAGAAAAAAAGAAAAAGAAAATCAAGAAAAATAGATAAAAATAAAATAAATCAAAAATAGGTTAAAATCTAAGCTATATCTATTTCTATTATAGACAATACTAGCTTTAATTTTAATTATATTCTTTTAAGCTATATTTTCCTCTAAAGATTAGTCTTCAATTGTCAGATATATTTCATATCTCAGTAATAAAGGTTTGTAGAGAACTTTTAGAAGATAGATAAAGTATTCTACTTACCTGTGATATACAAAACACAAACAATAAATAACCTTTGGCTTTAGCTTATGTGTTATGTATTTACTTGTCACACCAGTTGCATATTTCAAATTATATACTTAGAGATTTATCCAAAGATGGCAAGATATGTTACTGCTAATAATATAAGTGAGTGAGTGCTAGTTTTAGTTAATTTTCAGAATGAGAATTATAATGTAAGTATCTTACTTATATACTAATGTACTCTACCTAAGTTAGTATCTATAAAATAGAGACTATAAACAATTGCACTAGATCTGGATAGTTTTTGAATGTTAGAAGAGAGTTTTATAGAGTTGTTAGAAAGTCTAGTGAGAAAGTCTAAGAAGTGATCAATATGAAATGGAGGAAGTTAATTTATACCAGATAAGGAAGGAGACTGTTATGAGACGCTTTGGACACTAACAATTTTTATTTTATTTTCTTTCATTTTTTTTGATTTTATATTAATTTTGTTTTCTTTTTCTTTTTCTTTTGGATAATGAAAAGGCATGTGACACCATGGTCACATGACAGGTCACATGATGTGACATCATAGGCCTAAAATGTGGAGGAAGAATC
>Ga0157363_1003292_pt1 | contig 14564 bp, 12 predicted proteins | sample AttsexASBM1_FD_111477 | JGI IMG/M metagenome (GOLD analysis project Ga0157363, IMG submission 111477) | Fungus gardens microbial communities from leaf cutter ant in Ribeirão Preto, State of São Paulo, Brazil - Atta sexdens ASBM1 | ecosystem: Host-associated > Fungi > Mycelium > Unclassified ...
TAAAGTGAAATGATTGACGGACGATTATTCGTACGTGTCGTAGTCTCCATTAACACGAAGCAGCCGCCTCATTATGCAACCGACACCCATCGCAGATCATTTAACAACGTGCCATTTTTCCTGCCCGCCCGTTTTATGTTCTCCATTGCATTGTCGTGCACTAGTTGCAGCACTGCACTTCACCAATGTCTTATTATAGATGACGACGTACATTGGCGTAAGGTACACCAATTACTTTAAAAAAGGAACATCTAATTGCGCGCGTGCAATCAAATTTAATAGTATTTATAATTCGATTTTATTATTATTCGATTTACATAGGTATTTAAAAAAATGAATGAAATTCTGCATTTTGTAACAGAAATTAGTTCATTCTGTGGAAATTATAAAATTTGATAGAGATTTGTTTTTCATCTCAGCTATTACCCGTTTAACATCAAAGTATTTTAAATTTTTTTTTAAAAAAAGGAAAAAAGAAACTTCAAAAAATGTATAAATTATAGTTCACATAATTCTTCTAGTTTATCAGGATTACTCTTCGCAAATAGAAAAACTTTGAAAGTGATTCAACATATTTTTTATTTTTTTATATTTGTTGGTAATTTCATTAATTTGCCGGAAGTACCTACTTATCGGCGCCAATGGAAGTGCAACTGCAAACAGTATCCGGTTAAGGCTCACTCGCTTCTTATGTGAATTTACACAAATCTTTCTCGGACATTTTCCTTAAAAGTCATATCGAGAAAAGATATGGCAAGAACGATTGCAAAATTCGTTTCCGTTGAAAAATCACATTTTTAGACGTTTTTAAACGGTTCTTCGTATTCTTTCTGCGCTATTATATATATATAGAAATTGGAAAGAAAGTGTCATCGAGTAATCACGAGATTCACGAATCATCATAAAAATTATACAAATGCATGTTGTTGAGCCGTCGCGACCACTCTGGATCTTCGTGCGGAAAAATGATGTATAATTGCATACAATTATGTGTTTAAGCCGCAAATCTTCACTCTCACCAACTTGAGCGGAGTGAAGCCCAGGCAGGACTTAGGTCAAAATGGTGTGGAGGACATGATTCAGTTGACGTAAGTCACGAAATTATCATGTGTCTACTCTCGTAATTATCATGCACCGACGTGAGACAAATTGAATGAATTGCAGGGATCTGAACGAGGCATCACTATTATGGAACTTGAAGATCCGTTACGACAAGGAATTAATTTACGTACGTTGCATTTGTATTGACTTATGTACTTATTCATTCATAGCGTTAACAACTAACTCTAATAATAATTATTTACGATGAAATTTTAGACGTACACGGGAAGCATCCTCGTGGCGGTAAATCCATACAAAATGTTCGACATCTATGGATTAGATCAAGTGAAGCTTTACGAGGGACGAATCCTTGGTACACTTCCACCGTAAGTATTAATTCCTTTATCTTCTTTTTATGAAGGTAATTTAAAATGAAATTTCCAAAAAAAGTAGTAAAGACTATCTGATTATAGGTATAAGTAAACATATCAATTAAGTAGAAAGAGTATCTCAAGACTGTTTTCGATCGATATCAAACGATTTTATTCAGATAAAACATTGATAAAACTTATTTCATTCTCTTAAACTTATTTCGCTTTTAGTTTTGTAAAAATTAGATTGCCTGGTCAACTTATGCCTTAAAAAGACACTTATCATTATATTATCTTTCGTAGGCATTTATTCGCTGTGGGTTCTTCCGCGTACAGTCAAGTGACTGCAGCCAATAACTCCAGTGCCAATCAAGTGGTCGTCATTTCCGGCGAATCTGGGTCGGGAAAGACAGAATCTACGAAATTAGTGATGCAATATCTCGCGGCCGTTAATCGCGCGCCGAACAATCTTGTCACCGAGCAAATCCTGGAAGCGACGCCTCTCCTAGAGAGCTTCGGAAATGCCAAAACGCCGCGAAACGACAATAGCAGTCGATTTGGGAAATACTTGGAAGTTCACTTCAGGGAGTGAGTAATATCAAAAGAAAATAATTATAAAAAACAATAAAGTATAAAAAAATTTGTCGATTCTGTTGGTGTCGCAAAATAAACAATTTTTCTATTTTTTAGCGGCGCGATCATTGGCGGTAGAATAACGCAATATCTTTTAGAAAAGAGTAGAATAGTAACTCAAGCTTCGGAGGAGAGGAACTATCACGTGTTCTATGAACTTCTAGCTGGACTCGATCAGCAACTCAGGGATAAATACGGCCTGCTTACACCGGACAAGTATTTTTATTTAAATCAGGTGTGTGTTTATGCCAATACGTGACGTAAAAAGAAGTTTTTAAGGTATTTTTCAGAGATCTTCATAAATTTAAAATATGAAAAATTCTTTAAAAAATGAAATGTTATGTGAATTTTTTTACCAGGGTAGTTGGTAATATTGTTAAAATAATCAATAAAATAATCAATAATAAAATAATCAATAAAATTTTTTTGTAATTGTTGAAAACAGGGTGGAAACTGCGAGATCGATGGCAAAAGCGATGTGCAGGATTTCAAGGCGCTCTTGTCGGCTATGCAGGTTCTCGGCTTCTCGTCCGAAGAGCAGGACACAATTTTCCGGATTTTATCCAGCGTATTGCATCTGGGAAACGTATACTTTCACCGGAAACAAATGAGGCATGGCCAGGAAGGCGTGGAAGTCGGTTCCGACGCTGAAATACGCTGGGCGGCGCACCTTTTACAAGTGAATTCCGATGGCATCATCCGAGCTCTCACTACCAAGACGACAGTAAGTTTTCACTTTGGTACATCTCACATTTTAATTCAATTGATATCGAACGGGCATCATGAAGTTTGAAAAGAAAGTTTTTTACATCGTTCTTTATAAAATTATGTCTGTAATAAACTTATTTTAAATATTCTTATTGTTTTGATCATTGAATGAACAATACATAAATCCATTTATTTATTATCGTAGGAAGCGAGGAACGAGAGAGTCTTCACTGCTTTAAATATTGATCAAGCCCTCGATGCCAGAGATGCTTTTGCGAAAGCTCTGTATAGTTCGCTCTTTTCATGGCTAGTCGCGCGCGTCAATCATATCGTTTACAAAGGTACAAAACAGACGGCCGCCATTTCGATTCTCGACATCTTTGGCTTCGAAAATTTCACAGAGAACAGTTTCGAGCAATTATGTATTAATTATGCAAACGAAAACCTGCAGTTCTATTTCAACAAGCACATTTTCAAGCTCGAACAACAGGAGTATGCGAAGGAGAAGATCGACTGGACTACTATCAATTACACGGTGAGATTCATTTTGGATGATATCATTACTTTGTAAGATCGAACTGCTAGCATTTTATTATCTTTTACTATCTATTTCGTAGCATGAAACTTTTGCGAATGTCAGCATAAAAACTTATAAATCTTGAAAATAATTTGATTGTCCGTCTGTCTGCCTCAGGATAATTTACCGGTCATCCATCTGATCGCGAAAAAGCCTGTAGGTATTCTTCACTTGTTGGACGATGAAAGTAACTTCCCTAAAGCGACGGATCTTTCTTTTTTGGAGAAATGCCATTACAATCACGCGTTAAGCGAGTTGTATTCTAGGCCAAGGATGAACTCCGCCGAGTTCGCGATCAGACATTATGCTGGGCAGGTCTGGTACAACGTAGAGGGCTTTTTAGATAAGAACAGAGATACCTTGAGACCTGATGTAGTAGAGTTGCTGATCAGCAGCAAGATTTCAGTAAGTTCTCGTCTTATTTCTGCTGGATTCTTATAATAAGATGCTTATAATAATTACGATTATAGATGGTCAGCAAAATGTTCCAACATGTCAGAAACACTCATGAAGCTAATAAAACTATGAATAAGCCAAATGGCAGATTTGTCACCATGAAGCCGAGAACTCCGACTGTTTCGGCTCGATTTCACGACAGCCTTCAGCAACTTTTAGAATCTATGTCTCAGTAAGTATTCAAATGATAAATTTTCTGTGCGATATTAAAAATTGGTGGACGCTGCAAATTATGAGATATCATTTTTAAATTAATTTGATAAAGCTTAGAAGATTTTGATAATATTTCAGAAAATCTAAAATGTCTACAAAGCTTCTTAATTGATATTTTTATTGATTTCTTGGATTTTTTTTTTAATAATTATTACTGCCACAAACAATTTGAATAGTTACTTCTTTTCCAAAAATGCATTTGCAGATGTAATCCGTGGTTTGTTCGTTGTATCAAGCCAAACACTGAGAAAGCTCCAATGAAGTTTGACATGCCTTGCGTGCTTGAACAATTAAGATATACGGGCATGTTGGAGACGATCCGCATCAGGAAAACTGGCTACCCGGTTCGCCTTCTATTCGGACACTTTGTGGATCGGTATCGTTATCTTGTCTCAACGCATTTACCTAGAGGAGCGCCCAATAAGGAGCTCTGTAGAATCATTTTAGACAAAGCAGCTCCGAAAGAGGCACAATCACAGTATCAGCTTGGACTCACACGAGTATTTTTACGCGAATCATTGGAGAGAGCTCTGGAATATAACAGAGCGTTGATTCTGGAGAGAGCAGCCATCACAGTCCAGAGGTATGTGTCAAATTATACAAAAGACAAAAGGATATTTATTACTTTATAATTACATTAATTATATATAATTATATATGAATATAATATATTTGAGTTGATTTTCTAAAAGTAAATATGAAATTATTACAGCATTGACGTTATGTTACTTTTAATTGGTGCTTAATGGATTACGATTAAATATCTTACAGAAACCCATCCTTTTCAATTTGTCTAAATCTATGACTAAATTAACGTGAATAAACGTGTGAATCTTTCCCGAACGTTACTTTAACGATTTCTCTTGCAGATATACGAGAGGATTCTTGGCTCGCAGAAGATTCCTCAATATTTCTCGAAGCACAGTTCTGATACAAGCAGTATATCGTGGTTATCGTGAACGTAAACAGTTCCGTGCGATGAAGAAGGGTGTCCTAATGGCGCAGAAATTGTACAGAGGTAGGAAACAACGAGAGGCATTCAAAATATTAAAAGAGGAGATGGCGAAAAGAGCGGAGATCGAGAGAGCCAGTAAAGAGCGAGCGAAGGCAAAGCAACAACGAGAGGAACAGGAGAGGACCTCGCGTGCTGTTGCTGGTGTAAATCATTTGGAGATTCCCGCAGAACTAGCTTTTATTTACAGCAAGCTTGATGGTACGTTGTTTATCAGAATAAATATTAAAATATCATAAAACTTATTAAAATTTTCGAATGTTTCTTTCACAAATTATTTTTCGAATTTTTAAATATCTTTTTTGTAATACTTAGATTGGCAACCTACACACACCGAGCGAAACCTTCTTAAAGTCGTTGGCCAAGTCATCCCGATAAATTATACGTACAATCTGCCGTCCGACATCGATCAGTATCAATTCTCAAAGTTCACCAATATTTATTTCAAGAGTCACATATTCGGAATGAAACGCGAGCCAATCAAGACACCATTTTTAGCAAAGGCTCGCGATCAAGATTACACGGATTCCTTGATGATCTTTAAGATGATATTGCGTTTTATGAATGAGAGTAATCTTAATGGCAAACGCGAGCAAGCGTTGGGTGACTACATTGTTAACAAAGGTATCGTGAACGAAAAATTGAGGGATGAGATACTATGTCAGTTGGCAAATCAAACCTGGAAAAATGAGAACGACGCCAACAAGGAAAGAGGATGGTTGCTGCTGTCTAATTGTTTGTCAGCATTCCAACCCAGTGCCACGCTCTTTAAGTACCTTCTGAAGTAAGTATTTTTGAGTAAGTAAGTATTTTTTACGAACGATAACTCATTATTTATCTCTAATGCTTTATACAGATATGTCTCCGATCATGCCTACGATGGCTACAAAGCTTATTGCCAACGTAAATTGTTGCAAGGCGAGAGAACGGTACACCATATAATGATTAACAATCAACAAACAGTGCATCTGGTACCTAGGAATTATCCACCGTGTGTCTTAGAATGGCGAGCCAACAGAAATCGCGTGAATATGGCGCTCAACGTTGGCTTCTACGACGGTAAATTGCGTTCTCGAATTCGTAAAAATAATTCTATAAAGGATAGTCAAGTCTGCAAAGGCAGATTTTGAATAGAATTATACTTTTAATACAAGTCAAAAATAAACTATCTATTATTGCCTTGCGTTAATAACATCTTTTATTCACCACATTAAAAGTTACATTAAGTGTAAAAATTTATTAATGACACGTAATTAATGATCTTTTTACACCGAATTTATAATATAATTTATGTCAACGAACTGCTAGATATATAACAGAACAAAGTCTGCTAATATGCTCGCCCTAGCAAGCTTGGCAGCAGAAACTAAGCAAAAGATTTACAAATCCTGAGATTAATTATATGACACATTGCTACAGCTCTGCAGTGAAAATCTGATCGAATTTATTACTAATCTGTCAGCAATTTGCTAGCATTTTGCTATCTGGGAAAGTGTGTTGCCATAAAAATTCCATTTGCAACTGATATTAATTTTTTGTTTTATAGGCGAGACAACTACATGCGCGATAGATTCCTGGACGACATGCGAAGAGTTGGCCAATCTCGCGGTTCGGAATCACGGAGTAGAGAATACTGGTTGGACTATTACGCTTTGGAATCAACTGGACGGCCCGGACGCTATCGTGACGGAGACCAATGGCTTTGATTACGTCCTGGATCTAATCTCGGAAATGGAATTGGCACCAGCTTTCCCCGCTGCCAAACATATGTTCTTAGAGCAGCGCAAAAATAGTCTGCCGCTCATAAAAAAACGAGAAGTAAGAGAAACTCAGCGTTGACTTCGATAGAGGAATCTTAGTAAAAATAAACTGTAGAAATGTGGAGTAAAAAAAATTGTTATTAAATTGTTAAGTTTTGATTTAAAATAATGTTCCTTTTTAGCATGCCCAAGTTATTCGGGAATTAGAACAAGAGATGGAAATTCCTATTCTAAAAACCTTCCAACCTTTGGAAAGGAAATCAGTGCCAAAAGTAGTTGACAAGCCCGTTGAATTGGAGATTCAAGTACCCAGACGGCCGATAGTTCCACCGCCTCAACCACCCGTTACGAAACTACCCGTATGTATTAATTTACTCAATCTTATGATTTTTAATCTGATAAAAGTTTTTCTTACAATTCTTCATATAATCTTTTCGAATTTCTATATAATTTGTTAACTTTTTAAAAAGTTTTTCCAATTTTTTATGTTACTTAGAACGTTTCATTATATTGTTGCTGACGTCTACATTTTTCTGGAATTCTTTATACATATGAATTCTGAAATATTCTAATAAGTTAAACCAGTTTTCTTTGTGCTACAAAAAGTGTTTAAAATGATAAAAAAAAACGTCTTTTTTTTATTCCTTTCATTCCAATTTACTCAAAATTCTAACGTGCTAGACAAATATTGTATTACTAACGGCATCATGTTCAGCGCGAAAGAATCTTTGGGAAACGTACTATCGCACTTTGGAGAGAAAAAAGTGATTTTTATTACACTACCTTGCAGATGGAAAAATTTCGCTGAAATTATTCCAGTGTTTTTGGAATACTTTTCAACAATATTTCAACATTTCAAAAAAATTTCATAAAAATTTCGACAAAAATTTTAGATAAATTTCAATTTAATTTTAGCGATTTTTTTTAGTATGTTGCTGAAAAATTCACTTTTAATGAAATTTCAGTAAATTTTCAGCATGAAAATTTCGCTGAAATGTTCCAAAACGTGAATAATTTCAGCGAAATTTTTTTTACCAGGATATGTTATTCAACCTAGGGCTGTCTACATAGGTTGGATAATCAAAGTTCTATTGTATTTAATAACTCCATAAATTATTCTCTTATCAATTGTATTTGGAAACATGATAACAATTTTGTCTGGGTACATACAGATGAGAAAGCAATCGCACGACGTTATTTTGGAGACTACAACGGAAATGGGATTATCGAGAAAATCCGCTTTGAATGACCGCTATTTCGAAAAGGAGAAACAGCGTAGCCGAAGTTTGGATAACCTGCTTCAGTCAGAAGTCGTGCCTTCACCGGTAAAACTTGCCAATCTCGGGCTTTCCTCATCTAAATTGAACGAACGATATCACAGTTTGGAAAGAATCGGTGAGACTCCGGCAGTCAGTAATGTTGAGTACATGACGCGTACTGAGATTACACCAGAGAGGAAGTATAGCAGGGTCACAAGGACGACGGAACCCAACATTGAGGAGGAGGATCTCACGATTGACTTTGAATACCCGGATATTCAGTCTGTTAGTCAAACCGGAAGATCGGAGGATGATAAGAGTTACATAAGGTCACAGACCAGATTCATCAAATCGCAATATCCTGGTAAGTAGCTGAGTAAAAATCATTCGGGAGAATTCCGTTAGCCTATATATCTCGATAGCATAGATCCATTTATATCGGCTGGTGTTTAGAAATTTTTTTTTCTCAGTGTATCAGAAAATTTTATGTTAAATTAATTAGCTATATGGGCAATTGGATCTTCTCAAATCAAATTTATTATCTTATTTTCTTATCATTTTTCGAAAGATTTTCAAAAATTTTATTACATATGCATTATATTATGACATCAATGATTTCGAATTTGTTTTTTATTCTCTTTATTTAATTCACTGTTGTGTAAGATGTATTTTACACTTCGAGAATTTTCATCGCGGAGAAAGTTGGCAATTACGCAAGCCAATTTTTCCGGATCAATCGCGTATCGATTATTCCCTTCGCATTTACAGGCAAACGTGCGCTGCCGGGAAGCCAGTCTAGTCGCGCTTATATCGAGAAGAGTGAATATGGTGTAAAATCGTCTGCCATGTCCGACACCAGTGAAGCGCCTTCTTTAGCGTCGCATGTGAGACGCGTTAGAGTGCCCAGTCAAGCTTCCGACGTGGATCAATTTTTAGATGAGCTTTTTATGCCCGTATTAGATGGCAATCTTGACGAATTATCGGATGCCCGTAGTTTAGCCGCTTCGATAAAAGGTTCATATGATATCAGGCTATCCGACGACCAAACAGTTTCCGAGAATTTGCAAAGAATCGGCAATCGAGTTGAGAGAATAGCCACAGTTGATGACTTTGTCGAAGGAATGATGATGAGAAGTAAAGATATGAATATCGATGCCGGTGAATTGTCGAAGAAGATTAAGGGGGGTGGCAATATGGACATCCCTAATCAAAACGCAGCTTTTAATTTCACTCCTATTGCACAGAGCATGATGTCACCACCTATGATGATGCCCATGTTTAACGCTACTCAACAAGTTCCGCCCGCACAGAATACCAGCATGAGTATGGGTGCGAGTTTCATGCCCATTCCGATCTACAGCATGCAGGGACTCAGTTTACCGCAATATCCCAATTCACCGCCTGGCCAAAGCAACGATATGATGGCGTACCAACAGAATTTGCAACGAGCTTTCCTGCAGAGTGCAATGGCGCAAAATATTCAGATACAGCAGCAGCTGTTAGCGCAGAATCAAGCTTTGCAACAGCTCTTAGTCCAGAGCCCACAAAATTCAGGACAGCAACCGGTAAGAAATTAGTAAAGAGAGAGAAAGAAATATAGAAAGAAAAAGACAAAAAAAATCTGTACATAAAGTTTAATGGTTTTATGTGATTAAACAGAATGATTAATGATTGATCTTCTTTTACCGTGATTCAAATTTAATTAGATCACAATTGTTAGACATAATCTGTCTGGAAGAGTTCACTTTTTTTTTTCAGACATTTAATTCTTCAAATAATTCTTTGATACTTTTTTAAGAGATGTTATTTGGGCGAATAATATTGACTCCTAAAAATTGAGTCACGATAAATAGATCTGAAGCAAACGTTGCATGTCGAGCACGATCGCGACAGGTTTATCGCAATCGGTACGGCTCATAATCACGTTTCACGATCACTTGACTATCACTTGACTTAACTCGATGATCTGTCATCGATAACCGAAACCGGCAATATTGCGCGCTTTATGAAAGCTAACTCTTAACGAAATTATCGTCGTTCTGGGCCATCCTATGGGTTTCTGAGCCGCGCCGCGGCATGGGGTGTGTGTTTCCAGAGCACGGTGTTACCCGCTGGCCCCTCAAGCATGAATCTTGTTCCCTCAGCCCCCCCAATCAGTGCCCATATGGGGCCCAATGATTCTATTGGACGCTACTCCAAGGTATCTACTGATTTTAACTAACCTACGCTGTACTTATGGCTTTCCTAGGGCTACGGAAATATCATGTGCATATCGTCTAGCAGAAACTGAAGAAGATATTTGTGGAATTAAGGCTAACCTGATCGAATAATGTCTTATTCATCAAATCTTGTGACTTTTTTTCGAAATACATTTTTTAATCTCGAGTCAATCCTCCTGCAAATTTCATCGCTGTAAATAATTTTCTAAATTGAATACAGATTCCATCTAATCTTTCTTGGATTAGGTTTCATTTAGAGAACCCGACGATGGTGAATTATGGTCAACTGAAAAACGGGGAAGCTCCGTACTAACTTCCACTCCAAACAGTCAACGACAAGAAACAATGACAGTAAAAGCCCAAATTCATCGATCTCAGAGTCCACCAAGAAAGAACGCCGAGATCAACAGGAAGACAAGCACTGATTACGTGCGAAAGCTCAGCGTGGACCGCAAAATAGTAGATAGAAAGGCGTCTTTAGCACAGGCAGACATGAAGAGAACCAATTTAAATAAGAATAACATACAGAGTAACTTTACTAATGTACTCAGCGAACTGAAGAACAGGAAGAGCAGCGTAGACAGCAATCCTTCAAGTTTAAGCAATAACAAAGGTGTTCCTCCACCTCCGCCAATGCCTCCACCTTTGGAGTCTCATGATCCTTCCGAATCTAGACCGTTCCTCGATCCGTATGGTAGAGCGAAGACAGTCCGCATCGGAAAATGGAGGTAAAATTCAACAAACTGATAGTGAATTTAGAAAATTTATATGAACAATTGGATAAAGTTAAAATAATAGAGCGAATAAGAGTCAAGCGCTGTAGTTGTATACATAGTAATGCATATAAATTAAAATCCACAATATAATGTGGATTATTATATAGTTGTCAAAAAGATAAATTGTGTGTATCATTCACAGCAATTATAAAACCGAGCGAGCTTTTATTGATTTAAAATAATTTTATAAATAAACGACACATATCCAAAGAATTAAGAAAATTGATAGTCAAGAAGATAAAAATAAATGTAAAATGATCACTTACTCTAAAAAGTTGAAAATATAGCATAGAAATATAGAATGTCATTCACTGAATACTAATATTTTATTTTCATGTTGCCTAGGTGGCCACCGCCTAGCGACTCGAACGAGAATCAAGGGCAAGACAGTTTCATAGAATTCAAGATGCGTCAGCAACAGCAGCAACGCAAATTAACACCGCAGTATCAGGAGTATGATCAAGGCGAAGGCGAAGCTACAACGGAAGGTGGCGTTGAGTGGGAAGAATTCGAAATTGAGAACATCGTCAGCAACGAAGATCGATCCGCGATTGCGCAAACGACCGCGGCGAAACACGAGAACGGATATAAAGAAGAAGGAGAAAAGAAGAAAAAGAAATCGAAGTAATTGACATTATACTTCTCTCTTTGCGTTTATATCGGATTTAAAAAAGCAACGAAACTTTTGGATCTTTTCATAGGTCAGCGTTGGAAGTGGGCGCGCAAAGACCATCGCCGGGAAGTATAGGAAAGTTGAAGCTCAGCTCAGAGATGAGGCAGAGGTTGGAGAAGGTAACGGCGAATCATAGCGTGAGATCCACGAAGACGTCTGAGAAACCCGCTCTCCCGCGAGAAGATGGGAAGGTTAAACGGTTGGAAGATAACAGGAAGCTTCTATTAGAACAGCAACTAGGTAATTTAAATAATTTTTTGTGTATTATCTTACATCACACAAAGTTCAGAAATGAGACATAAAACTTCTTAAAGATATCTAAAAGGTATTCTTAATCCTATATGTTATTAGTCTTGTGTTAATTTTGAACATGTCTGTTGTATTTATGGATAAAGTCACAAATATCAAAGTTAGAAGTAAAAATATATCTATTTATTGATCGAAAAATTGAAATTTTAAGGTGGCAGATGGGATGATTATGCCTCTACTGTTGATGACACTCAAAGCGTTACTTCTAAGGGTACAACCGACATGATGACACAAGCTCAAGTGGTAAGAACACAGATTGAAAGAATGGAACGACCTGTACCGCCCCCACCACCCATCACGCCGCCGCAGCCACCGAGTCCAAGAGGCGGTAGTATATACAGTAACAGGTAATGACATCACGCAAATTAATCCCTTCAGATGTGACGTTACATTATAATGTAAAGGAACACGATAGTGTCACTACGCTTATCTTAGCATCAAGACATTATGTCTTCTGATGTACATCAAATTTAAAAATATTTTCCGTTGAAATTATTTAATTTTATCGACATTATTGAAAATCAGATATATATATATATATAATAATGTATATATTGAAAAAATAATTCAAATTTCGAACAAATTAATTGTTTAGTATGAATTATTTATTAAAGACAATGCAGATGCGAGAAAAATATTCGTGATCATAAAAGAGTCAACATTTCGTAGAAAGTAGGAGACGAGATACCGAGGCGATCGAAAAGAAGAAAAAAAAGAGGAAAAGCAGATGGATATGTATAATAGAATTTTGCATGAATTATTTATAATAGAAACTATAATAGAAATACAATAAACACACACAACGATGCAAAAAAAAATCATACCTCACAGAATTTAAGTAAAACTGTTAATAATTTTTTTAAATATTTTTAAATGAATAATTATGAATATATACATATTAATAGAATGAATATTTGAAAAGCCATAAAAAAGATTTAGAAAAGATTTTGTTACATTAAATATAATGAATGTTGTTAAATGACAAAATCAGTAAATAATTTATTTGTTTTTAGTCAATCCGGTGTACCTCAGCCGCGATCTCCGCCAGCACCCATCGAACCGAAAACACGTGACTCCTTTCGCACGTCTCCGGACTCTGAAACCTATGATCATTTCTCAAAGAACCAAATGTTCAGCCAAAGTCGTGATATCTTCGCTTCGCAGCAACATTTGCGCGAGAGTCACGATTATCGAAACGACTTCGACAAGATTCGCGCTCAGGATGCCAAATCGAAAGACTTTTATAGCAAGGACAGCACCGATCTGGCAAGTTCGACGCGCGATCGCAACTCCGACTTCGACTCGCGCCGCGACCTCAATTCTGAGCTCTTCGACTCCAAATACGCGTTTGACGGATCGACCGGAAAACGCGATCCCTTTGGCATGACTCGGGATGTATCCCCTAAATCTCGGGACAGCTTTGGGATGCCGTCGCCGCGTGACTTCGGCGTAATTCCAAATACGAGAGAGTCCTTCACTGTCGCGCGACAGAGCTTTAACAAGTTGGATCGGGATGTGGATAGGCGGTCAAGCGTAGCTTCAACCCATCGCACTGACAAGATGGAAAGAATCGAGATTGAAGAGTGGCCGGAGTTTCTCAAACCGGTATTACCGCCGGCGGACAAGCCAGAGATCGAGAAAGTCCAGGAGGTGATGAATACCAAGCTCTATCCGCAAACTTCTAACGCGCATTTTACATATAACAGAGTTACATGGACTCTGAGAGTCAAGAAAGAGGTTTTTGCGCCGAACGAAACACTGAATAGTCCTCTGGCATTGCACTTAGTATTCTGCCAGGTTGTATACGACGTGCTGGCGACCTCCAGCATAAGAATCACCAAGGAAGATCGGCAGAACATGTTGAAGATGCTGGATAATTATGGCGTTACGCTGGATAATCTTCAGAGCACGCAACACAAGATTACGATCAAGAAGAATGTCGTGGACATGGCAAAGCAATGGCCATTATACTTCGCCCGAATATTTCCTGTATCAGTAAGTTTTATATTTGTTTTTTCATGATATCTAAAAGCACTAGCCGACAAAAGTTCATTTTTCTTAAATTGATCTGATAGAGTGTTGTATAACTTTTGTGCTTTTGTCTATTTGCCAAATTAATGAGAAGGGCAAGATTTTTTATAACATGCATTAAAAAATTCCCTTTTTTATATCTTCTACTCAAACATAAATATACGTATAATTTATAGGGAATAGTTGCTGAATCTCACATAATTTTCTACTAATTATAAAAGACTTCAAACACAAATTAATCATTTCAATTGAATAAAATACACAAATTTTAATTGAATAATTCTAAATAATTCTTAATAATTAAAAATACGCAAATGTGCTATTAGCAAAATATATCAAAATAATATAAAAATCAATTAAAATTACTCATTTAACGAAATCATCGTAGATCAGTGTTCAATTCAAAAGCGTTTTCCTTCTATCAAAAAACGCCGATCAAAAAATAGAAAGGATCTGAAAGTTTCTTTATTATATATACTTCACGGACCGATAATTTTAATTTATATCCTACTAAATTAAAATTAAA
>Ga0157363_1003293_pt1 | contig 14563 bp, 11 predicted proteins | sample AttsexASBM1_FD_111477 | JGI IMG/M metagenome (GOLD analysis project Ga0157363, IMG submission 111477) | Fungus gardens microbial communities from leaf cutter ant in Ribeirão Preto, State of São Paulo, Brazil - Atta sexdens ASBM1 | ecosystem: Host-associated > Fungi > Mycelium > Unclassified ...
CGCGCGCGCGCGCGCGCGTGTGTGTGTGTGTGTGTGTGTGTGTGTGTGTTTGGCGGAAATATATGCCGCGCAGATTTCTTCGTCGTTTCCCGCGGGGTGCAACACTTGCATCTCGCGGTAACCGAGAGTTTTCGTACAATGTGGAAAACGGGGACGGGAAGAAAATTACGTTGCTAAATTACCAATCCTGCACGAACGTATCGCGAATACCGCTTCTACCCTGACGCGGAAACGGAACTGCGGTGCAGCAGCCCGAAGGATCGAGATGAGAAAAGTGAACGAGTAGTCGCGGCGCGCGGTGCATGCAAATTAATTTTCGTCTCGAAAGTACGAGCGAATTGTCCGTGATAAATGACGGCGTCCAACCCTGCCTTGATTTCTAGACTAATAAACGATGGCGTGAAATAAGATATAAATAAATGTAATTAAAATAGAATTTCTCGTAAAATATTTCCATTCCTACATTAATGAATCAAATATTCCATTCTGAAAGGTATACGTTAAAATCTTGTAAAGCGGATTTGTTCATATAGGGATGGGAAATCGAGAAAGATAGTGGATATATTCTAGGTAATAATCCGAAGCTTATAATTCTGCTTGAACATGAAATGGAAATACTCGCTTTGTGCCATTTCAGCCAAGTTACTTTCGCAATAAATAAACCATTAAGTACTAGAGGACCGAAACACATCCGCAATATAGAAATAAAAATCAAGTTAAGCAGAGTTATTTACGACTATTAAAATTCGTTTCTCTATATATAGACAAAACTATAATGTTGTTTCAAAAACATTTAGATAAATGAAATTAAACAATTGAAATTGCGGTAAATTTGCTTTTTAACAAAACAGTCTCTATATATCATAGTTTATCTCGGAAAATATTTTAGAATTACTTTTATGATAAATTGAAGTACTTATGTATATAAGAGCATCTAAAACGAATTTAAATCTTATTTAAAACAAATTTAGTATCGCATAAATAATTGAAATATAAGAATTTAAATATGTATTTTCGGACCAGGCAGGAAATTGAAAATGAATCAAGAATTGATTGATTTTTCTACATTTATCCAGAAAAAGAACTGAATGGTTTTGTCTGAAGTATCTAACTGAATTTAACTGAAAATAAATCTTTTAATTATGTAGGACGCTCAAGCTGATTGCTAGAATACGTGTCAAAATATTTTGAATTATTAATTACTCTTTATGCTTTTATAAGTTTCCTATATAATTATTTTTAGTCCAATAAAATTTTCAGATTTGCATCTATCTTTACATTTTTTAATACTTCAACAAAATCTTTTTTTTCGTGTAATAGTCGTATTATAATGCGACTATCTTGCTAACTTCAAGAGATATGTTCGATCTTGCAGAAAGCTAGATTCATTTTTGCACATATTGCGGATCCGAAAGAAGAAAACAAAGTAGAAGAGTGAATCGAAAGTGAAGAGCGAAACGTAGAGAGAATAGAAAAGATTCTTAACCGGGAAATATAGCCCTGAAGCGGTACAATTATATCTCGATTAAGATTCAAGAATGAATTTCGCGAAGTGCGGCTCGTGCTTTTTGCCCTTTTTGAGGTGCGAGAGAAGGAAAGATAACGAGGAGATTAAAAATCACTCGGAACGCAACTTACGTGGAAATTTCATGTCGGATTAAATGCAACTGCCGCTACCGTCGCGTCTAGTTCTATGATCTCGAGAACAGCCGCGCGATAAGAGAGTCCGGCGAACGAGAGTCGAGATAATCTGACGGGAATTAAAGTAACACGATTTTCGTACAGCGCGAAACGACTGTTTCTCCGTGGAATGGAATTTCCGCGGGACGAAGAGGATGTGCAAGAAAAAATTTAGCTTCACAAAGAGGGTTACGCTTTCTCTCTGTCTCGGCTTTGGCTTTACATAGTGAACTAATACTTCCCTACTTCTCCTTCTCTTCGTCGAAGATACAATTTCTGTGCTTGTTATTTCGCTTCGTCTCTCTGTCACTATTTTCTTCTGTTTCACAAGCTACATTTTCGTATGCGTTTTTTCCCTTGCTCGTAAGAGTGGCTCGTAAATGATTTTCTGCGCATTCTTCCGTACATGTATGTAATAAAATCGTCCACAAAACGCGTTTGATGCACTTTTATGTGCGTCACATAAACGCAAACGCTCATCCGAGTGTCGCAACGTAACATTCTTTGAAAAGTAGACACATATTTCTCGGAAGAAAAACGATTATAGTGCGATTATTTAAGAAAATTTATGGCCATTCTAAGAAAAGTATTTTTCCAGGAAAAATGCGAAAAGTGCGCAAAAATGCGTTTTTCGCGAGAAATAGTGAGTTTTTGCGGAGAGAGATTCTGTGATTATAAAGTATGAAATTCACGAGATTCACTTATGGAATTGTCTTCATTGTCACCCCAATTTCGAGAACCGCGGATGGACAGAATGCTCACTACGTTTCCGACCTTTATCGCTGAAAACGCAAAGAGGACGAGGAGCGACCATGGGGGCGAGAATTCAATTAAGGACTTACCCGATGCATTTAACGCCCCGTAAAGCCGGACACGAGAGTGCGCAAAAACCACCAGCGGGGAGGAAAAGGGCGCTTTCCTCGTGGAAACCAGCGGGGATTTGTGCGACGCGGTGTGACGCGTCGTCGTCCTATGTGTGCATTTGCCACGCACAACGCCTTGCCTCTGCATTGTGTATCAGAATAAACGACGCGTCGTTCATTCCACGTTAATCCATCGACGACGTTGAACCTGTGAAGCGCGCCACGTTACGGAGAATACTCGATACATTAAGCCCCTAAATACTGCGACAGCTCCAGGAAATGGGTAAAAGAGATAAACGGTGAGATTTGATTAAGTAGAGATTTGATTAATTGAAAATATGAGAGACTCACGAACTTCAAAGATGTTTCGTGAATTAGATGCATGTTAAATCGCGTGCTCGATTCACATGACTTTGCGGTCTCGTTTTAATCCTTTGAAGCTGACGTCAAAATTTGATGTCAACTTTTAACACAAACGCTGAATCTGTAAGACCTGAATTTATGTTAATTAAAAGGCACTAAATAATTTCAAGGAATGGCAACCAAACCAAAATGACAACTCGTATAAAGGGAATGAATAAGTAACATTTTTGACAAAGGGATTTATATATTGAGTGAATCCAATAGATCCACCGTTACAGTTCCGGAGGAGTAAAGTGCAGAATTGAGGAAGGCCACGACGGACGATGTTATTAAATTAAACACGACAACTGAGCCACGAGTCGGTTGTTTCATATTACGCCATTACTCAGCGGCGACAATGGAAAATAATTAACAATCGAGTCCCCGCGCGCCGTTTGTATTTATTGCTCGCCGACGTCTCCTGCCGTTTCACGAGATACGATACTGTGGGAAACGGAGCCTTTATTATCCGGTGGGCAATTAATTTCGATTACGGTCGGTGCTACAGACTTGACGTCAAAATAATTCGTCAACACGTTGCAGACGATACTAGTACTGACCATGATCTTTATTAGGTCGCGATTTAATGACGAGCAAAACTATGAACAGTAACAGCAGTACCTTCGAACTTCGAATTAATTTCATCCCAATGAATTTCTGAGAGGATGTTCTCTATTCTGTGACGTCAGCGTTATTAATCAACCGTAATTCTGCATCCATGAATGATAAATGCTGCAGCATTTAGCTATACCACGTTAAATGATATCAATAATGCTAAGCGATATATATATATATCTTGTTAACAGTAAAATACAGCTACGCTTGTTTTAACATGAAGACATTTATTTCAATTATTTCAATTATTGTATTTTGCATAGAAAGAAAGATTTTATTAAAGTATTTAAAAATTTAGATATAGATAAATCTGAAAATAATTTTGTTGGACTATTAAAATAATTATATAGGAAATTCAAACACGTGATAAGCAATGCTGCTAAAAGCTTTAATAGCAATCTAAGCGTTTTCTCTATAATTGTTTTAATAGTCTAAAAAAATTGTTTTCAGATTTATATTCAATTAAATTTTTATATTTTTAACAAAATCATTCATGTGCTTTAAAAATATCAATTGTATTTGATACCGAATATATCCTGTGAATGCAACGGCTAACAGTATAAACTGTAGAGAGACGTGATTGACTCTATCGGATTTCGGGTCACGCGGTGTTAACTTCCTGAAATATATCTTCTCATCGAGACGCCAAGAGGAGCGCGGAAAGCGGCGTGTCTCCAATTATCTGTAATGATGTAAAATCGTGCGGTGATAATGGGTCGAGTGGCGTGCAACAAGGTCGGGAGACACATGTTCCCTATTAATAGCCGTGCGTCGTTTTTAGCGTCGCGAGAGAGACGAGTGCATGAGAGAACCAGGAGGATCCAAAGAAGAAGAAGACGAAGAAAGAGAGACGGTGCGCGGTGCTCGTCTCGGAGTTAAATACGTCCCTTTTCTTTCTCTCTTCTTTCTTCTTTTACGGGCCGGCCATCCGCTGAAGACAATACCAAAACTACTCTCTTGCGTCGCCCATCCGTCCGGTGACCTCCCTCTATTTACATCGGTCGCGACGATTATTCTTACCACCCGCTCGCTTTTAACGCCAGCTGCGTCGGGTGTCGTTCTTTTTATCTACGCTCGATTTAACCAACGATAAGATGTAACGCGCAAACGATTATTATGTGTATGGCAATCGTGCTGTCAAGAAAGCTGCTCCATTTTGTAAGCTCGACTTGCCGGATTTTCGCGACTGCATTTCACTTTCGATTCTCGTTTGGAAAACTCTGGCGAGATCGTTCTTTCGCGATAATGAGATCACTTTAACCGTTAAACGGAAAACGGAAGATGCTCGATGCGATTTTCAAACGTTTCTCTCGTGAATTTGACTCTCCAGTTTAAAGAAAAGAATAATGATATTTTTACACAAAAGAACAGTTTTGTTGAAATATCTAAAAAATTTAGGTCCAGATATGAAAATAATTTTGTTGGATTAAAAATAATTATGCATAACTTAAATGTTGAGTGCAAAAAATTTCAATATTCTAGCAACTAGTATAAGTATTTTAAATTATTTTGATGATCCGATCAAATTATTTTCAAATATCTAAATCTAGTTAAACTTTTAGATTCAAAATCATTCTCATTTCGTATAGCATTCTGTACGTATCTTTTATATATTTCACGTTTATTTTATTCACATCCAAAAAAAATGTTAAATTACTATTTTACATTATTAAATTCCTCAGTTGCTATACTTAACTATCTAACGCAGTTATCGCGTAGCGACAAGATGTCCAAATTTACGGCAATACTTTTCATTGAGTTATCGTACTTAAAGAGAAGTAGCCGGGAAAAATATTGACCAGCGAGAGAATTGCGTGGGTCGCATTTTAATTGGAATTCTTTTCCTTATTCGCGATGCTTTGCACCTTCGGTCGTGCCTTACAGATCATGCTGATGAACAAAGGAAGTTGTACAACGAGTTACAATGTATTCGTAAAACACCTCTTTTTGTATCGTCAAAAATTGAAGATACACATTGAAATAAAAACCTTTCGTAAATTACAAGAGATATAAGCACCATCAAATATAAGAAGAAAAATAGTACGAAATCAGGAGTTCTCTATTGTGAGAAGAAAAAATTTACAATCATCCATCTAAATTCTTAATACAGGTACTTTATTTATATAATCGTATCACAATTAATATTTCATGGTGATCAATAAATATAAATGGCTACGTTGCTGTCGATTATTATTTGTTTAAAATTTATTCTACAAATGCGGACGCATAGTTGTAAGTGGTTTAATTGTAAGAATAGAGCAATTACAGTTGAATATTTTCCTTATATTTGACTGTGATTGATCAATTCACTTTACAATTACAGCCACTTACAACTTACGCAATTGTAGAATAAGCTTTACTTTACATCTCTAAAAGAAAAGTACCGCAAGTTCACCTTCAAATAATTACGTGTTCATTATTATCTCGTGTATTTCGTATCTCATGCTAATATATTGAGAAAAAAATATATACGATAATAAAAAATCTTCTATTAGTGTGTAATTCGAAAAGTCATTTTCATTAAAAAATTGATATCTCGAATTTATAGAAGTACTACGTGATACAGGATTAAGAGTGTAAGAAAATGTTAGAGTCATGGAATCTAACAGGATGTATGGAGTTTCAATATTTTTTTCGCTTATCTTAATCCTCCAACTCGGTATCTCACTTACATCTGAAAGCTTCATATGGAAACACTTGCGATAATAACTGAACGTTTATACCGCGGAGTATAATCCATTAGCAGATGTAAAATGAAATAAGAGTTAATCGCGCCAACGTGTTGTCTGCCGACATGCTCTATTTATCTTCCAATAAAAAGTTGAAATCATAGTCGTGCACATCGATGCTTGTTATTATTAGAATTATTATTATCACAGTTATTGTAATTAATTAACGCTAGTGCCGTGCACGCGAATATGATCGACAAATTATTAGAGCTTGTAAAGAATAAACTAGATTTACATCCGCGCTGGAACGTAACAATATCTCGAAACAACATCCAAATGAAAGCTCAATAAAAGCTTTCTAGCGTGACGAGCAATAAATTATCGAAGAAATACAGGCTGTTACATATTATGCGAATCATGCTGATATTAGGAAGATTAAAAAGGGCGGTGACGCAGGAAAAGGCACTTTGATAAGACGGAAAAATCTCGGTGAATGCTGATTGCTTTAATTGCTCGAGTACTCCGTTTATATATTTTACATTAACTTCAACCTTTCCCTCTGACTGTTCCAGTGCACCACCTCTTTTTATCTCTCCCATTCTTTTTTCCTCTGCCATCTATTTCTCCATGATACTCTATTATTCAAGACAGTTCTTGCGCGCATTTGGCGGATCAAAGAGATAACAGCAGGATATCCAATTTATCTTCTACGCGGGGAAAGAAGACTTTCTCGATTGTACTTGCAATTAAATGCTCGGTATTCGACGGCGAATTTTTACGAGACGTGCAGGATTCTCGCTCAAATATTCGCCTAATGTTGATTTTTTTTTTTTTTAGCAAAAAACGAAAACGCGTTAGATATTATTATAATTAGAAGAATTTAATACCTCGAAATCGCGAACAACGTTTCTCATGCGTCTTGGGCACGCTTGAAATGGGTCACTAAATTCAAGGTATTCATCAATAAAAGCTATTCATTGCAAATGTCATGTATATTTGATTTATTGATATTCTCCTGAATAATATAATCATCGATATTTTGCGATTGACGTTAACTTCGTCTGTATGATGTATATTCAATTAGAGTAGATAATTACGATGATTATAATTCTGAACACGTAACTAATTCATTGGATTATGTCCAAGAAGGAACTAAATAGATTGGATCTTCTCGGGGGAGGATCTACGTCGCGTAATAATTTTTCCGCGCGGTTAAGTATACCCGAGGTTGAACCCCCTCGAACTTTTTGCCATTTTTTTCACGCGGCATTTTAATAATCGCGAAACTCGAGCGAAGTTCGCGATTCAAGCTGCTGTAACTTCCGACCATCGATCTTCGAATTCCGGCTGCGCTCGCGAATACAGTGAACGTGGCGCGCAAATATTCCTCGAATGGATAGCGAACGGTAAAAGCGGCAACCCTCCCGTACATTGCACCGCGTCGAGAGCACAGAATCGACCGTACGGAAGATCGATGTAAGCCATGGAAAGAAGACTGAATTACAGAGTTAGTTACGGACGTGAAGTAGCGAGTCGCGTCGGGGAATTACCGAATACCGTCGTTCGACGAACGCTAGGCAAAGGCGATTTGCAGATTAGTACGGGTCACCGACTGCGCGCATATCGAACTATCGAACACATCCTCGGAAATAACGTAGTGCATCGAGTAAAGGCCGCGCTCTACATCGAAACAATTCGCAATGGCGATTACAGGCACTGATAAAAATGTTTTATATGATATGTGACTTACAAAAACTTTCTTACACTTTAATTTTTAAATTTTGTCGGTCGAATTAAAATTTGATTAGAATAATCGAATTTTTAATTAGATTGTAGAACAATAATTTTTAAATTAAAAAGAATGTTTTTGTAAATCATGTATTTAGCATAATATAAAATATTTATCTCAGTACATATTATATGTAATTGAGATATTATTTTAACATTTATATTAGATAAAACGTAATAAAATTTGTATTATTGCTTTAACTAATTAGTACTTTTGAAATTAATTAGTCTCCTTTCGCGATTTCTCTGCGAGAAAATCATTCAAACATTCAACTAATGATTCCCTATCATTTTACAAGTAATTTCTGCAATTGCGATCGTGCTGAAAAGTGAATGAAAAATTTTCACGGACAAGGGAAATATAATCATTCCTTATCAGTGCACAGTAAATCGAATTGCTTAGAAGAATCGAAAAGAAAGAAAAAGAGAAAAGATCGAAAGATCGGACTTACCGGGATAGCAACACAGTCTTCGAGCTCGGCGAGGGGTGATTCCGAGCAGAAGGTGCCCTCGGTGAGGAAGGGCGGTCGGGGAGGCGGCGGCAACCGGAACTCAGGGGGTGGCCCAGGGCACTCCGGGCACTCCGTGCTCTCCAGCGTCTCCAGCTCCTCCATCCTCCACCTCAGCGTGCTGAAAAATTAAAAGATCACCGATTAATCTTATTGATGGAGACTCATTAATCGGGAACACGGGAGGAAAGAAAATACCTTTTTTTTCGCGAGAAAATTTCAACCGCTGCGAAATTTGGATTAATAGCATCTGATGTAATTGGAGCCATAAATATTAATACGGATTTTTAACTTTAATCGGTATTAGTTCTAAAATTTTCTTAATGATATTCGCGAGTCTAGTATAATTTAAATCAATATATATATCTTTGTTTAAAGTTAATATAACAGTTTTTTTTTTCATTTTGAAGATCAAAATCAGAAAAAGAAAATTATGTAACGTAAAATTATGTAAAGTCGGAAAATTTGTTATAAACAATCATTCACAACGTAGGTGAAAAAATGTCCGGGATCAATGGATCTGTCGATTAGGATTAAATTTAATAGACTTTGAAATAATAGTTGACTTTTAACAACTTTCATGATGAAAAAAAATCTGTCTGAAAAATTTCATTATGTATGAGTGGCAAAACGGCGCGTTTTTATCAGCGGTGTCTAACTGCCCAATAAAGAATTCTCGCGTCGGAAGGCTTGGCCATCCAGCACGTGATAAGATAAAACTATCCCAGACGGGTACATCTGCGTTCATTTTCAAACCTTTCGCTCTCGTGGACGTACTTTTTCTTCATTTGTAAAATGCAAATATGTAATTGGCTGACAAGAGATCTATTCTGAATTGCGCATCAAACTCATTTAAAACTAGTCCCCGCAATAGAGATTTTAACAGAATTAATTTATGAACGCTCTTCTAATCATTATTAACCAGTCATATTATTAATCAGTCTAGAATTTTTAGACATATAATTTGCCGAGAGTACCTTTCATGAATAATTATTCCGATTAAGATCGTTTTTTGCTTCTGTCAAGGGTCAAGCTGATTCAGTTTTGCGAATTCCAGAAGATCAGACACCGTACACCATACCGAAAGAATACAGACGAGCGGAGGATAGATGATAAGAGAAGCACAGTGGCGGCAAGAGGAGGAGTTGCCGCGTGGTCGGTATGCTAATGTCCGGGGACTTAATTAAGGTCTCATAATGAATCAGTCACGGGACTCGAGCGAGTCGCGCGAGTAGGTGCGCGATTGTGCCGGTTGATTAATTGTCTCGTTTCCCCCACACGCGACGTGGTGGTGCCACCAGTATATACGTCGCACAAATAGAGAGAGATAGACAGTGTGAGTATGAGAGGAGGAAAAGAGAGAACAACACGGGGGTGCGATACGCCCGGCGCATATTCGTCATCCACGATCGCCTGACCGATCGATATTTCCGGCGGCTTTCACCGATGATGATTCTCGTCGGTGAATGTGGTACTAAATACCGAGCACAATCGGACCACCCGCATTTCAATCGTGTTAGTGCATGACATTATTTGCTCTAGAAAAGCGGTACGTAGAGACGGATTCTTGGAGGGAGGGGTAAAGGTAAAAAGAAGAAAGCACCGAAGCAAATTGGAAAACCATAAATAGACCGAGAAGGGGAAGTAAAAGTGAGTTGAGATAAAAAGATCCGAAGGAAAAAAAATGGGACAAGAGAAAAATAAGAGCGAAGAATAAAAAGATTGCGAAATATGACAAAAAAGGAGCATACAAAATATAGGGAAAATATCATAAAAAAAAAGTGTAACGTTATTCGAGAAGAATGGCATGAAGAAGATCAAGGGAAACGGAAATGTGTGAAAAATTCGAGCAAAGCGGCAACTATTGACAATAGCTAGAAGAAACACGCTCGAGAGAAAGAGCGGAAGATGGAGAGTAAAGTGGAGATAAAAGGGACAAGCGAAAGAAAGCGAGAGGAAGAAATAAAGTGGACGGCGAAGAAGCGACTCGGTGATGAAGAGCGTATCGGGGCACTATTTTACACATACCGACCTCATTCCAGAGAGGTAGTAACGGCGGCCAGGAATTACGAACAGTAGGAGGGTTGAAGAAAAGAGTGGCAAGAGGAGAAGTGGGGGGAGGGATTACTCGAGCGCGAAAGCCCGTAGTTTCCGCGGGGTGAAAGGCGAACGAAGACGGGGGATGTAGAGAGCTGGAGGAGAGGGACGGTGTGCACGTCTGCGCTCAGTTTAATAAATGCAGTCTTCCTTCCGTTCCGTTTCTTGGCTCGACTTGGCTTCGGCGACGAGTAACTGTAACCCTTCCTACTCTCGAGATGTTCTCCTTTCATGTCCCTTCCACCCTTTGTCCCCCGCATCGCGCATTTCCCTCATTCGCATGCAGAGACCAGCCGAGCGAATAGGCGAGCTCGGTGCTCATCTCGTTTCCGGCTGCGCGTGGTCCAAATCTACGATTCGCGTGATTTTTATTTAATTCCCATCCGCGCACGTCAATCGACATTCGTTTCTTCCAGAGAGAATTTTCCGGAATGTCTAGCCTCTCTCGATCGCGTCGTTTGTGTGTGAGCTTGCACGATCGAATCGCAGTTATTACGCAAATGCTGTAGGGCCTGTATGCAGATGCAACGCGACTGTCGTTTTTTGAGAATTGAACTATTTTTTTCATGAATTTTCGATTATCTTTCGCGACAGTGATAATAATTTAAAATTGTGTATGGTAGGAAAAGTTAAATTATTTTTAAAAAAAAACAGAGAGATAAAAAAATTGATACTTAATGAAAATGAGTAGGAAATATTTTTTTCATTATTAAAAGAGAAAAAGAATAATATCAAAATGTTCTCGTAAGAATAATATAAAAAATTATAAGCAAAAATAATTTATTTCAGTTTAGAACTCGGCGAAAAAGATGTTCGGTGATAAAACATTATTTTTTTTGTCTCGAACTTGACGTTTAGATGTATTTTTGATTTAATTAAGATGAATCCAATGGTTAAGGCGAAATGGAGACGCACGCCCGTAAAGTTACGCGAGTATGGTTGTCGTACTTTGAAGTGAAGATGAAGTGGAAGATAATACCCGGAACGGTATGATGAATCACAAGTAGAAACAGAGTTTCAAATTAAATTGTTCAGTTTCATATTAATTGCTGCCAGTCCAGTGTAGTATTAATTTAAATAAAGCAGAGCAGGAAAGAGTGGGATACTCGTAACAAACTAGGGATTTATAAAGTTATATAATTAATTATCGCATGCGCATTTTCATGGAAACTTCTTTTATGCTTTAGATTATTTATCTGAACATAAAATGCGCCATAACATTGCGAAGCAACACACAAAATCGACGAATCGTAACAATATTCAACTGCATACGATTAATTTTTACGAGTCAAAAATTAATTAAACGATATTTTTTTTATTTATTCAATAGAAATGTAAATACTCGAAATTATTAATGCATATTTGGATTCCGCCGGAATATGATTTTAAATATAATTTAAATATAAATGTATAAATTTTAAATGTAATTGAATCCTGTAGAGAGAATATAAAATTTTGAATTCAACAAACGGAATCGATACAATCGTCGCGTGAGTCAAAAGTCACATTGGTTGCAAGCACAGCAACCTTCGAGCTTGCGAGTAACAACGAGAGAGAGAAGGATAAGCAAGCGGACAGAAAAGAAAGAGCAAGAAGAAAACGAGTAAACCGAGGGGGACACCGCAAAGTGGTTGGGATGCTTTTTCCGAATGGCCGAGCGAGCGAATCGACTGTTGGGGGATGGGATTGGCTGCGGCTCTTTTCGGCGCGCCAGAATTGTCGAGGGATTTATCGAATGGCGTTCTTTACCAATTGGACCTCGTCCGAGTCCTCGAGAAGCTATCGAGTTAGAAGAAATGGCCCGGCGAGACGGGGCGCGGTTGCAATTATTGGTGCATGATCGATTGTATTAAATGCGCGAGGTTTACTTGGAGGGCTTCCTTTAGTTCGAAGTAAATTGTCAGGGATGATACAATCAAACTAATTTATATTTTGTCGTAAAAATAGTATATCACGTCGATAAATCTTAAATCCCAAGAGATTAGGGCCGATATTTATAGTCGGTTTTTATATTTAAGATCATCTTGAAATGTCATCAGTCAGAGCATTATTATTTTTTGACATTACTTGATCTTAAAATAAAAATGGATTATGAATATCGAGAGGAATATCCTAGAATTGTTTTTGTGCACTTAAAACAAGCTTAAAATTAAAAAATTCTGAATTGAGAGAGATGAATAAATCTATTTCACGCTAAATTAGAGAGAGAGAGAAAGAGAGAGAGAGAGAGAAGGAAAGAGACATAGAGAATGATATTTTAAGCAATACGAAGGAAATGAACAAACGAACAAATCCAATCTGGTAATTTCTCTCTCGTTCTCTCCGTCTCTTTTTTGTTGAAATAAAAACAGTTGATTCCAGATTGCACGCGGCGAGGGTTAAATTCTGTCGTACCAACGACGTGGGAGGAGAATTAATCCCTTTCTACCGTATACGGAGTACGCGGCTGTTGACCATGCCACGTTTTAATTAGGCAAATTTTCGTCCCGCAGCCATTTGTCACGATAAAGCCTCCTTGTCATCCGGACGCGACACCCATTGCACTCTCTTTCACCGTCCTGAAAAATCCACGAATGACCCGGTCACGTACTCGCGCACCGATATTTATCATTTTCTCCGGTGCAAGCTTTTCGGCTTTGGCAGGCGACACTTTTTTTTTTCTCGTCTTATACAGGCCTGCAAAAGGCAATGGGAAGTTATGATCATCGCGCGACACCGCAAACCACTTCGGACGCTTACAATTTTTTCAACGTTGTAACTGCGGGGTTTCTTCCTTTTCCGTCCTGTTTCGGATATAATGATGATTAGGTCAACAAAAATTATCCAATCAGATCACATTCTTCCATAATGAATCTCTGATTTTCTATAAGGGAGATATATGTATATATAAATTAACTCAGCACCCAATATAAAGTATCAATGAAACATGGAATGTAATTGTGCTTTAATGTATAAATTTAATATATTGTATTGAAACTGACGTGTAAATATCGATATTAATTATATAATGCTTCAAGTTTCTTTTTTTTTTAAGTTGAATTTCGCTGATTATTACTTCAGTACCAAGCGAAGTACCAAGTATCATACTGTGAATTGTAATTACTCATTGATTCAGATTTAGAGAATAACTAATCCAAACGATTTATTCCAGTTAAACACGACGTGATATTTTGTGTTATGGCTAATTTATAACATTTCATTGTCGATTATAAAAAAAGAAAAGGCGGTGCAGCGTAGAGACAAATAAAGAAATAAAAAAAAAATTGAAATTAAGATGATAGATTATAGTTACATAGATTATAGTTATAACTGCCATTTTCGATAGTAGGTACAGAGAATTTCCGAAAAGAACTGAGAGAATAATTCATTGCGGGCCAATTTAAGCCCCGTAAAATTGAGAAAGAGCATTTTAAGCGAACGGATTTCTTCTAAAGGAAGGACCAAGGAAGGTGTTCTCCAGGAAGAGAGCAAACCTCATAATCACTTCGAAGAAGCGGAAGCAAAGGACTTGGCAAGAGGTGGGTCCTCTTTATGCAGCTTTATACAGAGGGCCGAATTAGCTTGCATTAAATGCGGGCGGCGCGGGTGGCTTTGCGAAGGATAAAATCGCCGGATTGTCGTTTTGCGCGGCGTCCGTGTCGGCGTTACGAAGTTTAAATTAAGTCATTTTAATCCCGCGGGAGGAGAGGGAGGGGTTGGGCGAAAGGGGAGAGGCATCGAGGAAACTTCGTCGGCGCTCTTGTTAAGTTCCGACGTTAAGTAATCAGATTAGCCCCGGAACTAACCTCGAACGCCGCTGAAAACGTTGCGGCGGGGGAGTTTCGCGTTAATCCAGTTTTGCCCTTGCGAAATTTCGGCTCGGTAATCGCTTAATAAGAAAAAAAAGAAAAAAGAAAAAACGGATTTCGTGATGTGGCAACGCGGAACCACGTTGTGAGAA
>Ga0157363_1003294_pt1 | contig 14563 bp, 5 predicted proteins | sample AttsexASBM1_FD_111477 | JGI IMG/M metagenome (GOLD analysis project Ga0157363, IMG submission 111477) | Fungus gardens microbial communities from leaf cutter ant in Ribeirão Preto, State of São Paulo, Brazil - Atta sexdens ASBM1 | ecosystem: Host-associated > Fungi > Mycelium > Unclassified ...
ATTCGACATTAGTTAAATTAAGTTCATTTAAAACTTGAAACCATTTAAAGATTAAATGAAGTTGTATTTCAGCGTTGCTGTAAATATCAATACTAAAATAAAGACATATTGTACAGTTTAACTTAGAAATATGTTTTCATATAGCGATGACAGGGGCTAATTGATGAAATATATAAGCGATCTCTTCGATTTGCATATTTATTGATTCGAAATATCTATTTACGGAATAGATTTTGTTATTCTTTCGTGAGATCTTATAACAGAGAAAGAGGGGGGGGGAGAGAGAGAGAGAGAGAGAGAGAGAGAGAGTTTGGCCACGATTTGGACAAAATCTTACGAGAGAGAAAAGTATATATATATATATATTATTTTCTTGTGTGTGTGTGTGTGTGTGTGTGTGTGTGTGTGTGTATGTGTGTATAAATAATCTCACTTAACTTATGCTCTATAATCTTAATTAAATGAAGATAGTATAGTTACAGTGAGGTAATACAAACACAAGAAGATAGTATATATTCTATATAGATTATTCCAGCAATATGGCAGCAACAACATTGCAACGTTCTAACAATATTATAGTAACATTGAAAATGTACAACAATATTTCTGTATGGATGTATCTTTTTCTCTCATATAGTATTTTTACAGAATCGCTCGTAGCCAGACTTGATTATAGGATCCCTGATCGTAAAGAGTGGACAGAGATATGTAAAGATTGTTTGATAGACTGCAAATCGTTGGTGCACTCTATGCTATAAGCATTCTATTCGCAGGTCACGCGGAACGGGCGGGCGCGATTATAAATTTTTAGACGTGTTCGCCTGGTTCGTTTTTTTTACAATTGTCCCTCGTTATTCTGCTCGTCGTCGTAAATTCGACGATGCATACGTTATGCGCACATACCGGCGCACATTTGCAAGTCGTGGTAGCGATTCCACGGCCGATGAATGTACTCGAGACGAGTACTTGAACAGCAACGAGTACTCGCACCCGCGACGACGACGACGCGACGCGAGCTCAAAAGCACTCCAACGAGCGCTTTCTTTTTCCGTCAGCAGCGACAACAACTAGCGTAGTAATGGAGTGACAATTGCACTCCAGGATGGATTTTAGTCAATGGATGTCGAGCGCGATGTGCGAATAGACCGTCTAGTAGCGAATATTGTGAGGTGCAACTTCGCTTCGTGACAGCTGCAAGTTGCGAGTTGCAAACATTGACTGCAAGCAAATGCAGTTTGAAACTCGCTAATTTTAGTTGAAAATTGAGAAATATTATAAATAATTGTTTACACTATAAAAAATTTAAATGTGGATTTAATGTAATACGATGATAATATAATTTTAACTGTGTTGGTATTGATTTAAAACTCATGATGGTTCCACATCATCTTGGTATTAATATCAACAATAACACATGGTAAGAATTATATGAACACACACATAATGTATATAAATCTATATCTATATTTTTTAAATGTAATATATGTATATGTTTATTTACTGAGAGAGAAAAATGGTTACTATTACCATAATTTAACTATAATTTATAGTCATTTTGTTTTAATAACCATAGTTTAATTATGAAAATATAGTCAATTATGTTATTAATGATGATGAATCATATACTGCTTGGAAATTTTTAGTTTTTTTTAAATATATTTTTTAATTATTATTACATAAATAGTAAGTGATTTAAAAAAATTATTACATTCAAAACTATAATTGCAATTGCATTTACTGAATCAAAATGTTAATTTTTTTACTATTTTTTATATTTTGATATTTTACTTTGATATTTTGATACTATATTGATATTGGAAATAATCATAATTTATTGTACAATTTTTTTTTTATGAGAGAGCTATACATATATGGTTATTATTATTAATATTATAGCAATAATCATAAAAATGAAATTTTTAATTATAATTATTTTATCATACAATTATATTCACAAATACTACTATTATATTCACAAACACTTTTTTTTCTATAAAAAAAATAATAAAGAAGAATCTAACTTCTGATGGAGATTTACATAATCTTCCTCTAAAATTCCATTTAATTGTTAGTCTTTTCGTATGATTCGCATACAAGTATTTAATTTCGATATTATTTTATTATAAAATAATAATGTATAACAAGACCTTAAACTGATTATAGTGCAATTTTAAAATAATATTCTGATCCTGGTATGCATATCATTCCATTGCAAATTATTTTCAATCATCGATTCTGTCTTGTATGGTTGTAACTTTACTAATCATAAAGTTTTTGTCAAATACAGTTAACTATATTTTAATAGAGATTATTTGCATAATTAGCCGAAACATTGCAAAAATGTTTCTGTCACCCCTTTTCTTTCTAAGACGATCTGTAGGAAGCAAGGATTCGTACGTGAGTCATAAAAAGTGAACAGACATGGGTAGACTCACCAACCCATTTATTGGCGTCTGTACACATCGTGTTATCGCCAATAAATGATTTTACGAGCATTTATCGCGATACTTTGCCCGCACCCCTGTTGTATCAATCGACAGTTTCACCAAAACAAGCAATTCATTATTAGCGATTCTCGTAAAGTACGGCAAGTCCAGTTTAAGCAATACGATATTTTACTCCTTCTCGTATCGAGACATCATTTCCGCTTATTGTAGAATCGAATTATATTTCCTCCCTCTGGTAATTTTCCATCGCGATAAAAAATCCTATCTGTTTGCAAGAGTGACAAGAATGCGATTTCATAAAATTTATAAGAATATTTCAAGGATATTTTTCAATGTGATTAAACGCGGCTGGACTTTGAAGACACTCATAATTAAAAAAGAAACAGGAAATCGTCTTATAATGTTAATCACTCGCGAAGGTCTCAAAATGACTATCTCCCCGATTCTTCCTCTTTGCGAAAGTCGAGCGACTTGCAAAGTGCATTAATTAACGAGAAATGTCTGATAAGCGAAACGAAGACTTATTTCCAATAAATCAAGTGATAGCTAAATGTTTAACGCGTGATCGTAATATTTTATTGATAAATTAAGTTGATTTGATCGCCATCTCATGATGATACAATATTTTTGTGAAAAAATAGATTCATTATTCATGAATGTAAAAAAATATCAATGGAAACAGATTTTTATTTCTATATATAATTATCTCTAACAGAGAGAGAGAGAGAGAGAGAGAGAGAGAGAGAGAGAGAGAGAGAGAGAAATATCAAGCAGTTATTGATCGTTTTTATTTTTTTAAATTAATATTATATTTTTGTTAAAAAAAATAAGATTGTGAAAATGATGAAATTTGATTTTTCAATAATTATATCCTTTATATTGTTGAAATATTTAATATTTTATTACTTTATTTTTAGAACAGTTTATTTGATTCTTTTAATGTAAGTAATGTTCGAGCTTTTAGTGTTAAGTTATAATGTTGAAATCCTTAATAATCTCAAAGCACATCTTTCTAAAGACAGTAATCTGTAAAAGTGGGTAAATAATAAAAATAATAGCAACAGTAATTTTATTCAACTAGTGGACAGTTTTATTTACATTCAAAATTATTTTGAAATTTTGACTGGCACATAAACTATATAAAATTTGGGAAACGAGACATAAATATAGAAATACGTCGCGATAAATTCTCGTCTTTCATAATAATTCTCTTGTGAAGAAAAACTGATTTCGAATCGTACAGGGATGAACATCCGTTGCGTGTATCATTTATAGAACATCCACGTTCGTGTGCGCAAACTCGCTTCCGCTTGTATCGTTCTCGCCTTGCCGGCGCGACTTGCACGCGAAAGTTCGGATTGAAATATTAATTGGTCATGTCGCTCTGTGTAAATCTATGTATATATACCTGCCAGGAGAGGGAAAGTTGAGGGAGGAGAGAGACGAAGGGAGGGAGGAAGGGGGAGAGAGAGAGAGAGAGAGAGAGAGAGACGTCGCGAATGGAAGGACACGGGGCGAAATAATTCATTATATTCTAGGACACAATGCAGCCCATCCGAAACAATGGTAGAAAGTGGCAGAATAATTTGCAAAAATGGAATTCTGGCGGTGGTCGACGAGGCGTTGGTATGCGTATCGCATGAACGTCGGAACGGCGAACATCGGACATAAGGCTGGGAATAATTGCGATTCGCTGTACGGCCTTGCTTGACGAATGAAATTCCATGGTCGGAATAAAATTCCAAATTTGCGGCGCGGACGCTGCGTTGCACCCCCCGAGGCACATTGCGGTTCAACTATTAAGTTATTCATAATTGCACCCTAATTGCAACACACTCAGTATGCGTTGAATTTCATTCTGTGCATTCAACTCGAGAGATCTCCGTGAATTAGTGCGCTAATTTAAAGCGAAAATTCATTGCGATTAGCAATTTCGTGGTGTCATATAGCGTCATATAACGTTACACAACGTGTTTTGGAATTTACATTTTATTTCTAAAAGTTTCCTATTTTTCGGGAAATATGTCTTTTATTTTTTTTAAAATTTATTATTTTTTATCTGAATAGACTTCAATCTTTCGGTAAAATATTTCAGTAAAATATTTGAATTAATTATTTTACAGTGCTAAAGTATGAAAATGTTTGAGTAGATCGGATTTAAAGGAGTATCTCTCTCATAAATAATTTCGACAGACGAAGAGTAAAAATACTATACTAAGAGCAAAACGAAATATCTTGTTCATCACGAAAAGGAAACGTTAATAACGCATTTTCCATATTATGTACTTTATTTATAGTTGCAAAATTTACATGAACATAACGGTAATGATATTTGTGCATGAAAGCTTTGGAGATGACAGGCGAACGGGCAGAAAGAATGGAAGAAGAGAGAAAGTGGGATGCTCGAAAGGACGAAACGATAGCCAGAGAAACAGAGAAAAGCACGACGTGCAGGGGAGCAGGTGAAAAGGGATTGGGAAACGCGAAAATGAACACTAAATCAGCCGCGAGGGCTGTAAAATCATTAGCGCTAATAACCGAAGGCTCGAAAGAGAACGACGGTTCCCGATATTCAATTATGTTTCTGTGGTTTGCACGCAAGGAAGGTGAGACGGTCTATCTCTGCTATTGACATTTCAGCTTCGATCGGTTGTACTCACGTTCCCGTTATACCTCGCGCATTCGACACTCATAAAAATTATCGAGGCGCGCGGTTGAGCTCGTGCCCGGATGATTTATCGCTTTCCGATGGCTGGCCGATGATAATGACGGTCTATTATACAGGCGGCAGCTGGCAAATGCGAGCGATCTTCGCACGCGCTTTATGCTCTGTCGCGTATGACGTACGGGCGCGATCGTGTCACGACGTCTCGTTTCAGTATTTGTGTCAAACATGTCACAGAAAGTCATGTTTCTTATTTTCTGATTTTGTCTGAATGTATCTTTGCGATGCATTTTTTATGTGAATATAGCACTAAGCATTTATTTTTGAAGCCATCTACACTGAAAAATAGTGATCTTGCAGTTATAGCGAAAAATGATCTACATACGAAAAGTTAGCTAAATGGATAAATGACTAGCATTGCAATATATTGTTATTACAATATGTTTTGTATTTAATCAATACAGATATGATAGAGATAGAAAATTAATATCTGAACCATTTGTCAAATTGATCAAGAAAGTCCCTTTATATGTTCAATTAGATAATTGTGAATATAATTCATATTTTAGTAGTGGTTTATATTTGATTATGAGAATTTTCTTGCACATATTGTTATAATATAATGTTATAAATTTTATGAATATAATACATAGTTTTCTACTACATACAAAAAACAGCGATAATTCTGGCTGGAGCAGCAAAATATTTTTTTTCGTGTAGAAAAAGTGACGTTTCGGTAATAAAATATAAATATCGCTATACGAGAAAGATCGATTTTGCTGAAGTATTTAAAAATTTAGCTAGATACAAATCTGAAAAATAATTTTGTTGGATCATCAAAATAATTGTGTAGAATGTTTATATAATTATTAGAATGTCAAAACTTTTTGCAACATTACTCATAAATAATTCTTACATAATTATTTCGATAGCTAAATTTTTAGATATTTTAGTAAAACCATTGTTTTCACGTACGTTACATGCGCAATTAATGAAACTATTAAAATTTTGTTAAACTAAAAATTCAATATCAATATAAGAACGATAAGACATATTTATGAGTTCAGCATACATTTCGATTTTTATTCATTTCGAAGTATATATCCAGATATTTTTTCTGAAATTACATATCTGAAAAAGAGTCACATTTACTGTGTGATGTGTATATTTTTGTATCTTATATATTATTTGATGCATTAGATTTTCAATATAAAAATGTCTGATTCATATCTATAAAATTTCGGAGTATTACATATAATAAAGAATATTTTCTTAGTTTAAAATACTATGTGAAAAGAATATTTTCGCGTTCTTTGATCAGATTAATTAATCAAAGTGATACACATGAATTAATTTCAATCACATAATAGACAGCCTAATTTCTGTTTTGGACATTACGCTGTTATAGAAAATCAATGATCTGAAATTCGAGCTAATGCCAAAGCAATGTTCTCTGTTGTAACAATTGTACGCTGACATTAACGTTTCAGCGGCAATATGCAAAGTTTTTTAAAACGTAATATTCATTTGATAAATCCATTGCAATTCAGCGAATTTATCTAATATCGGTCAATCATTACTCATCGTGCATTTCGATTATTAACCTCTGTGCTTTCTTCTCATCTTGTTCTTTCTATCGTTGCAGGCTTTTGCGAGTCGTTTGCAATTAGCACGCTCAACTTCGACAGTTTAATTAAGCGGTATTTGACTTGTATTCCTGCGATTCGGGCTTAAGCCGATCTTAGATTAGTTTAATTGTGAACTTTCGCCATTACTCTCCAACATTATGCTTGGCGTTGATCGACGTGATGAAAGGTGCAAACGATAACATATGCTAAAATGCCAAATATCTTGTGCAAGTGCTTTTCTCATATAACACTTTTCAAACATTTACAGTGCTTGATATTATCTCACCTCCAATTATACATTTCATTTGCTTTGAACTTAACAATTATATTTGAATCTATTAATTTATATTTATTATGTAACAAAAATATTTGTTAGATTTGAGAACGATTTAAGGTAGAAGTAGAAAATGGGTTGAGTATCGTGGTTTACGGTTTACACGACGATATGAAGCTATTAAAGTCCTAGTAAATTCAATGATACTTTTTGACGCAGTGCTTGTGGTCGCAAGCATTCTAGAAAGAAATATGTGTATATATTGATCCAGAGTATTTTATGTGTCGAAACAGCGAGATCGTAAAAAGTCATAAAGAAATTAACAAGCTCATATCGGACTAATATTGCGCGTAATATAGATTAAACAAGCGGAATTTAAAAGAATATTGGGAAAAAAGTTTAAAAATGTTGTTACAATTATTGAAGCTTTTAATGTTACATCGAAATTTAATTTTTTTTCATATGATTATTATTACTTTATTATTTTATTGTAAATTTATAATTCCATTTTTACTGAAAATAGCTTGATGTAATATTTTGTAGTTTATTAGCACAAACTTTTTTTGTAACTCATTACTCTTAGAGATCCTGGTTTAAATTTCGGCAGTGAAAGTAGATTTAAAGTTTTTCAATAATATCAGTTTATTAATATATTTATAAAGATGCTTATTAAAAGATGCATAAAAAATTTAAATTGCTTGTACAATTTAATAAGTGATATTATTACAATTCTGGTTTTGCTTATCATTAAGTCTGTTTTTTGTTGCTGCACTTTCTGAACTGATACACACGATACAATAAGTTGAACAACTGTAAATATACATTTGTTTCACCTCAATTTATTGCACCGGTTCAGAGCAGCAATAAAAAACAGATCTATTGCATTTAAAAATCGAAAAAAGTTTCGACGCTTAATACCAAATTAAATAGAATCAAACATACATATATATACCTATATAAATTCACTATAGAAATATTTAAACACTAAAAGTCCGTTTTGATCGAATATAAGATTTCTATTGTTATTAATTAGATTTATTTCCATCGATCCAAATTTGTATCATAATTGTTCATTGCCTTACGAGTTAAAATTTTTTTTTCGTATGATTATTGCGAGTTAGTTGTGTAAGATATATGTGTGTTTATAAACAGAACTGCGCGTTTGTACTAGTTAAATCATACAGTGACCAAATTTGGGAAAGAAGAACTCTCTCTCTCACGGAGGTTGTTAACAGTATTCCAGACTCGATCGGCAAAGTGCCTAAGTTTACGTATTTGCGGTAGACCCGCGAAGCTGGGAATAGTTATCAAACGCCGAGGTTATTGCGCGTCGCACCTGCAGCCTGTCTGCAACTTGGCGGCGTGCAATGACGCGAGAAGGGTGTGAGTCTTTGTTTCCGGAATAATTAATCTCGACGAGTGTCAACGGAGGAGCAGCACTGAGTCTCCAAGCAACTTCCTTCGATGTGTCACTATAGTTAGCCGTTTCTTCTGGAACGACCGACTGTATTAATATCTTCGCGAAAGTTGGGTATCCTCAATTGGATCCTTTTGAAATCCTCGTTCAGTAAAAAAGAATATGAAATATATCGAATGTTAGTGCTTATTATTAGTAATATTCATATGTGATCTCATATTCATAAAAAAGAATCTTATGGCATATATTAAGTATTACATTTTTCGAATTTTCAGTTTTGCTTTGTTCGGGAAATATGAAGTGATCAATCTTTCATATAGATTTTTGTAATTCAAATTGAGATAAATAAGCTATAAAATTGACAGCGTGAATAATGAAATAAATTCGCCACCCTAATAAACCGTTTTAATCCTATATATTAATCTGGCTTTTGAATTATTGAAAGATATAAATATCTGACACAATATATCACGTCTCCTCGCATTCATCTTAATTAATAATTTCAATTATTTAAAAAAAAATATCATTTGCTTTTGTCACTTGAGAAATGCGATCCATCCTATTTGAAAAAGCTCGTCTCCCCGCGCGCTCGCTAATCGTCCGCGTGATGAAATTTTATCGTTGTTCAAAATTAATAATCATCCGAGTTTCTCTCCCCGCGCACCGCGTCCACGCCCTTGCGTTTATTCCACAAAACAAACATTCCACGCGTCTGCCAACGGACGCGCGCATTAATTCCAGTAATTCCAGCAATTAATCGTGCATCGAGGACGCGTAGCGTAATTAATAACGAGCGCTTGTCGCGACGAAAGGTCGCTGCGAGCCTAAACGTGGTGGCGCAGCGACGACGAGCGATGGGAATGTTAGGCTGGCGGGAACTCCGCAGGCACCGCAGCACCCACCGAAAACTTATGGCTCGGCAGGACGTGTAATTTCCTGTCTACTAGACCAACTTTACACCCTCTCCTCGACTTACCGCGCCTGCCTCTCTTTCTCTCCATCTAAATTTTCTGGTTGTGGAACGACGATCATTCTACAATCGCGACGTGAACGCGCGCCGCTAGTTACGAGCTCTCGCTGTCCCTTTTTTTTTTTTACACCGATAATTCCTGCGGGAACCAACGGGCTTATTAAGCGCTCGAGTGTGCACATCCTCATGTTGTGCCACTTTCTTTTAACTCGACGGGCCTCGCGACTCTTAAATTAATGGTTCTCATGAATCAGACACGATACACGAGCGCGAGCGAATTACGAGACTACATTTTGTACGATATTATTAATAACATGATTTTATTAATATTTCATATTAATGGTGCGACGATTAAAAGATGAAAATCGATTAAATAATAATAATAATAATAGTAATACTTTATTGCAATATTGTAAAGATTAAAATTAATTAAAATAACGTTATCGAGTTTTCTAAATCATTTGTAGTGTAATTCTCTGGAAAAGTACACATCCATTAAACCGAATCAGCAGTGCTTCAGAGGCCTGATATTTATTAAATATCGTGCATCAGCGGGCTCATAAAACAAACCGCAAAGTTTCAACCCGATTTTAAGAAGAATTAAAAAGTCAATGAAGCATGCACATAAATTATGCATGAACCATAGAGTTTCATACTTAATAGCATAACAGCAAAGTTAGTAATAGGATAATAGCGAAGTTACTTTAGAGATACGAAAATGACATTTTACGTCGTCGCACAATATTTATCATTCTTACTAAACAGCTTATGGTAAGACTCTCTATACCGTGTAAAGTCATAAAAATTTTTAACGTTATTTGTAATGCCTTTTGGAGTAGAATTTCCACGAGATGCTTACAATCGAGGCTACGCTCGTTGCCAGAGGTTTCCACGCTTCTCGAGCCTTTTAAATTAATGAGGTTCATGAATCATACACGATACACGGTCTCGTAACTCGAGTGGGTTAAATCATTCGGGAACATATGGATCGTTGGAATGCAATTACTCCGCGCGTAGCGTAGGAGAAAACGTTTGACGAAAGCAGAAAAATGCGGGCAGAGAAATGAGATCAAACCATGTACACGCGCGACATTTATTATTGCATGCCACGTATGCATACATGATGTCGTTTAAAGTTAGTTTATATTTAAATTTTGTCGCCCCGAATTTTCCAAATTCAATACAGTTCTCATCTCGTATCACGTATGTAAAATAGTGATAACGGCAAACATATTTTTCGATCACCACCGTAGATATTATTTTATTCACAGTTGAGTTTGTGAGTGTGACACGAACACACACATCGTCCTGCATCGCTGCGAGATGCCGCCGAGTCGACGCGGCGTAATTATGTACTGAGGAGTTGCAAGAGGAAGAAACAATCTCTTCTAAGATCGATGACGTCGCTTGTTCCTTTCTCTGTTTCCATTTTTCAGGCCACGTTATCTTGTCACGCGTAGCACAGAGAAACTGTGGAGCTTGTATCGCACGACGAATGCCTTCCATGTTTTAGACAAACTTCCTCCCGCCATTATGCGAGAGTTGCGTTCGTTAGCGCTCGCATTTTTCAGCTTTCAAAAGATTAAGATAATCTCGCGCTACACAGGCAAGCGCTTTTTTCAGCACGTAAGATATTGTGTTCACACTTTACGTGATGTAATAAAATATTTCTACGAGGATTGGAGAGGGACAATTGTTCTCGGAATTGTTGTTTGAGAACTTTTTAGATATAAACTGTAAACAAAGAGACAAGTCAGAATTTTTGGAATTTCGTGTTATATACAAAATATACGAAATATACGGGTTGTGTTCGAAGTACATTGGCTTTCAATCAGGAAAAGTGATACAAATTCAATCAAAATACTTGTAAAAAAAAAGTGACAGGAATCAAAAAGAAGTAGTTTAAGGCTTGAGATTAATATATTATAATGAAATTAATATCTATTTTACTTCTAGAGAACTTGGAATAAGCAATTTGTGATAGGCTCTAAGTTAACTTACGTTCAATATTATCGTAATAAATAATTAATTTTTAATTATGTAACTTTGTCTCCTGAACGATTTTATATTTGTGACTTATATCACTTTTCTAGTGGGAATACGATACATCGTAAACACGCAGATAATGATTTTATTTGTTATGATTTCTCACAAGCGCTATCTATTCACGCCACTCGACATGCAAAATGTCAACAAACCGGAGCACGATTTAACGTTTACGTTGTCGCATGCGACGAGAGCGGAGATTTGGCCGGCAGGCGGCAAGAGCGGCAGTTCAAGCTTCGACTTACTACTAATCAGCTTAATTTGTAACTTGTAAAACACACAAGGCCCGTGGTCCTTAACGAAGTTATCCCTTGTTAGGCATCCGCCCCTTCCCAGATCTCACCAGCTCGGCAGTGGTCCACACGTTCGTCGAGTCTCGTAAAAAAAAATAGACCATAAAAAACCTATTCGGACATGTTGCGCGGAACAAAATTGCTACCGGGCGTTGCCGCCGACACATCGCCATCGTGACGGTTTTAAAAAATTTTTTTACCGTCATTATTTTTCCATTGCTCTGGTCAAAACGTCACCATACTGCCGCCGCCGCTACCGTTGCCACTCTGGGAAAATTTTCCTCCAAAAATTGATTTTGTGCTATGTGTCTATCTTCGTCGTTGTTCAAGCATTGAAAGTTACACGCTACACAAAGAACAAACTAATTCATTTTTCAACGCGCCGCGCACAGGTTTTCGGAAACGAACGGGCCGCCTGGCCGGGGCTTCGGCTATCGCAACGATGAAATGCGGGAGATTCGACGGTATGGAAACTTGTTCGTCGGAAATGTTTTCCACGTTTTGGAAACATAGGCCCGGAGAAGAGATTACGTTTATTTCAACGAGCACCACTTCAACTTGTAGCGACGCGATTCAGCTGCACGTAGTTTGGGAATAATTCAACCGTAACTGCTACGATAGCTCTTACGGTCTAATAGCTTGTGAAATAGAATGAAAATAGATTTATAGAAGGATTAGTAGTATTGTCTAGTAAGTTTTATAATAAATAAATTGTATTCCTAATGTTATCTATAATTTTATAAAAGATTTATTAACCTCTGTCTATAATCTTTTTTTACTCTCTTTAATCAGTTCAAAAATTTTGTTTATCATTCTAGATTCTCCTTCAAAAAAATGTTGAAAAATTGAGGATTATTTTTTAACATTTCTCTTACATTTTCAAATAGATTTTTAAAAATATTTTGGGAGGGAAAAATCGAACTCCACATCTTTCTTTATTTCGAAGAAATTTGAGAATGAAATTGCTTCAGTCAAAAAGATCCAGATTGCAGACGGAGAGTTAAAACCTGCATTGACTTTTAAATTTTTGGTTCAACATCCCTAAATTTTTTCATTTTTTGGTTAGAAGAATGACACAAACAATTAATCATCGCAATTTAATATTGCGAGACGAATATATTATTTTTTATACTTATAAAATATAAAATATATTCTAAAAATACATAGTACACTGTTAAATCTATAGTATCAAATTTAATTATTTTAGTAAAAAATAACAATATATTTAGTAGGAGCAATGGCGACACACATTAGATTAAATTTGACACTATAGATTTAACAGTGTATATTCTAAAAATATATAAGTATATTCTAAAAATATCTCTTATAATGTTTGTACATTTCCATATTTATCCTGTCACAGGCTGAAAAGTTTAATATTTCACTAGTCATGTGAGTCGTTTGTCACATAAACGCACGCGAACATATATTGCGTGGTCACGACGTGACGAAAAGGCGATTATTCGCGTCACGTCTAGCCGCAAAATTCGGCTTCTCGGCGTTTGTTTAAGATAATGGACAGTCGGTAAAAAGTTCCGCCCGAAAACGACTCTACCCTCGCGAAGTCGTTAACAAAAAGCGGGCGAGCTTTCCCGGAACTTCGTTAACGAACGCAGAGGGACAGTACGTAAACTCCGCGTAAGTCGCCGCAGAAAATAATGACGCGAGAGCGGCTGGGAAGTGATTTCCGCAGGAACCACAAGAGACGAATTTAATCCGCTGCAATTATGCATCAACGTTGGTGTGGTTACGAGAAGATGACCTCGTGCCAGAATTTAGCGACCGCTTCAAGGCGCCTAGATAATTCTGTGGAATAAAATAAACTCAATCTCGCAGTAACTAAAAAAGTGCTCAATCTGCTATAAGAGGCTGATGAAAAATCGAGGAAGGAATTACAAATAGAAATATCAATTTAAGCGCCTCGTTGTTTCTTCTTTGTTCCTTCCTAATTTCTTTAATTAAAACTTTATGAATATTGCCTGCTTTACATTTTTAAAAGTATCACCTGTATAAATATCTGATAATCTATTTATTTAAGAAATGAAGTTCATAGAATGTCAAAAAAGAAAAAGGGAAAGAGAAAGAAAAGACCACAAAAATACAATTTTAAAAATATATTTCCTTCTATATATATATATTACCATACATATAGCATTCTACGTAGTTTCGGATATAACTTCCTCTATCCCCCTCTCCTTACCAAATAATTCACATTGCACGTAAATTGAAATCTAGGAAAATTATAGTCTCCAAATTAGACAACTGAAATACTGTCAGAAATTTGATATCTTAATGTCTTGACATTTTCTCCAATTGTTGATTCTTTGAGAGTTATTTTTACTTATTCAAATATAACTTAGTTGTATATAATTTCCGAAATGTCAAATTTTGAAAAGATAAATACGAAGATAAATATAAGGTGATTTATATGAATATAATACATTGTATACAATTAATTTTATTATCAAGTGTTTTTAACTCAGGAACGTATATATCTAAAATAGATTTTTATAAATGTTTTAACCTGTCATAAAATATAAAATCGATAAATTATTATAATTATTATAATCAATTTTGTAGAGTCTTAAATTTTTCGTGAATCTGTACCGTAAAAACCTGACATTAAATGATAAATTTCTGTAATAACCGTACAAAACTGGGGTACAAAACATAAAATTTTGATGACACTCCGTTCAATAATTTAGATTGCCATATTTTTGTCGTCGCATCGATTGAACAAAAATTTTTTCGCGATTTTTCAAGATGTTTTAAATAATACATAAGTGACTAAAATTATTCTTATCAAATCTTGTAATTTTATTG
>Ga0157363_1003296_pt1 | contig 14556 bp, 12 predicted proteins | sample AttsexASBM1_FD_111477 | JGI IMG/M metagenome (GOLD analysis project Ga0157363, IMG submission 111477) | Fungus gardens microbial communities from leaf cutter ant in Ribeirão Preto, State of São Paulo, Brazil - Atta sexdens ASBM1 | ecosystem: Host-associated > Fungi > Mycelium > Unclassified ...
GACTCGCGCCGTTAAAATTAGGAATAATTATTTTATTAATCGAAGAACATTAAAAAAGTGAAGAATATATTATTATTTTACTTATTCGTAATATTCGTTATTATTTCAACAGTTAGACGGTTGACGCGCGACCTTGGAGGGGGGGAGGAGCGGTACGAGCGGCACAGAGCGGCCCGTCATGTTTACTTTTACGCGTAGTTACTGCGCAGTCATTCTCTTACCGACATTCGTACAAGTAGATAGTTGTGTCGCAACTCTTTTACATTACTTTTTGAAATCTTATCGTGAAGAATGCCAAATATAATACGAAACGTTGTACTTAATAAATAATTAATCATTCTAGTAATCGTATTATGTGAATATTCATAAAATATAACATTTTGTATTATATATCTAGCATTTTTTGCGATTATTATATGTTTCAAAAAAAAAATGTGAAGAAAAGCGGCACGCGACATGCCTATTTGTCTGTACGAACGTCTGTATCACACGAATCATAAAAAACATTAATATGAATAATAACTCTCATGCAAATAACGCAATTCCTGTTTTCAGAATTAATAGTTTAATAATTTAATTATTTTTTTGTTTTTGTGCTCCTTTCATTACACGATTCGTTTAAAAATTAATTTTTTGAAACTATAATTATATCGATATAATAAAAGAAACATTTCTCTTTTTTTATTAAATAGTCCATTTTATTGGACTATAATCATATTTTACAGACATCATCTAAAAGTTAACTGATTGCATAATAATTGCATATTAATATAGTTAATAGCTACATATATATATTACATTTTTTAGATTATCTTCCCTCTCAGGACCTTGACGGTGAGAAAACAATGGTTTTTCTCAAGTTTTTCTAAAAATTTCCAGATCTATCTGAATGATATTTCTAAATAAATTTTTAAATACTTGAATCGTTCTCTTCATGTAAAATATCCTCTGGGCTCTCTCATGTCAAGATTGTACCATGAGAAGATAATCTGAAAAATGTAATATATGTAGCTATTAACTATATTACTATGCAATTATTATGCAATCGGTTAACTTTTAGAAACGAATATCAAACACACATTTGCAATTCATTATCATTGCAAAATAAATTCAGAGCAGATGAATCTTTTATTTATAGATGTCTGTAAAATATGACTAGAATCAATAAAATGGGCTATTTAATAAAAAAAGAGAAATATTTCTTTTATTATAAATCCAACAACGGAGAAGTTAACGTACTCTCGTCGCCGATTTACTTGAAAATGAACGAATCGCAGCCGGTTCGTCGCGTCGCGCATTTGCATCGGGAGTGCCGTTTAAGTTATCGGACTCAAGTTATTGTAGTCCGCGCGCAATTATATGTATTATTCGCGAATGTCCTATGGAAGAGAATATCAACCCTATTCTGAGAGATGGAGGAGATTTGGGAGAGACATCAAGCGTCGGCGGAGCAAACTTGCAGTAAATATTATTTTTTTCTTGTGTAAAATTAATCCTTTTTTATTTGTTTTTAAATCATTTTTTGACAATGATTTAAAAATGATTATTTTTAAATTTGAATAATTATATTCTCTAAAATAATTATACATATAAAATAATATTCTATAAAATAATTCTATAAAATATTTCTATAAAATAATTATGTATTCTCTAAAGTAATTATATATATTATTTAAAATAATTATATACTTTTTTAAAGATCTTAACAAAAATAAATTTGTATAAAATATTAAAATAATTTTTAAATAACTCTCCTTTTATCTAATTTATTTAAATAAAAGGAGAGTTATTTAAAATTTAAATAAAATAATTATATATATTCTCTAAAATTATATATATTCTCTAAAATAATTATATATATTCTCTAAAGAGCTTAGCAAAAATAAATTTGTAAATAAAATTTTAAAGTAATTTTAAAGTAATTTTTAAGTAACTCTCTTTTTATTTATTTTAAATTAGATAATACAATAATATTTAAAAAGTTATTGCAAGTTCATTAATGAAATACAATAAAATAATTAGACATAAAAATAAAAAAATAAATTAAAAATAAATTAAAGATACACTTACCTGCAAAAACGGACTACTAAATTTATTAGCAATTCGTTTGTTTTATGGATGAGTATACTTACAAAGAAAAGAGGATAAACCGCTGATAAAATTGACGGGGATAGTGGAGGAGCTCGTTTTTGCTAAATTATATTTTAAATGGACAATATATGTTTAGAAGAGATTGAATTTATTAAAAGTCTCTATAATTACTAATAATAATCAGCACGCTCTGTCCTGAGGATTTAGTACAGAGACGAACCATATCTATTCTCGACGATACGATTTTATCGATAGTGTCAAAAAATGTATGTAGTCACGTAATTCCCAAAATGAAAATAGTATATGGATAATTTCGATTGTAAAAAGAAAAAAGGCCAACATGATCTCTTTCAAGTTTTTATCTGGTTTAAACTCTCGATGGAAACTAAGCCATTGCTGCTGAATTTTGTGTACGGCAGCCTTAAAGGGTTTCATATGTTAAAAGGAATAGGGAACAGAGAACTGAGAATAAGAATTTCAACCTATCAAAAATCATGTATTGTTGAATACACAGTTTCTGATAGGTTGAAATTCTCATTATTTGTTCTCTGTTCTCTATTCCTTTTATTGTGTGGAGTCCCTTATTCTTTATTTTCTGTTTCCTGTTCCTTCTATTGTGTGAAGCCCCTAAGAATTTCAACCTATCAGAAACTGTGCATTTCTCAATATACGATTTTTGATAGATTGAAATTCTTATTCTCAGTTCTCTGTTCCTTATTCCTTTTAATGTGCGGAACCTTTTAGAGCTGCGGTACACAAAAAATTCTGCAGCAATGGCCTAGTCACGAAAATTTGCTCAGGATCGATGGTCTTTAAATCTCTTGGTGGACAAATTCAAGCCGGCAAAGCGGCTATCTTCTCTGTATCACAAATTTATATCAATTGTCGATAATATCAATTATCTTCGGGCTCTTTTAAGTATTATAGTAATTAAAAATTTCTCAGGGTTATTAATAGTCTTTAATAATATCTCGTCGAAATTAAGTGACTGTTTCATGTCCAGATTCTAAAGCCTAATCTATAATGGTTCTTTGCTTTCTATTCCGTGTTTTTTATCTCATGCGTTTTCCTTCTTTACATCCATTTTATCGACAATCGCATTTTGGTGTTTTTTGACTTCTGAAGTTCTTCAACTTTTATCTCACAGAAAATAAAAAACTAAATAAAAGACAAAAAAGCAAAAAATAAAAAGTGATAAAAAGTAAGAAATAGGAAACAAAGAGCACATTATTGTAGTTAAGGCTTAATTATTAGAGAGTTTCTGACGTTTTGTGTACATTGGAGTCGGTGGTCGGAGCAATCGCATGGCTCGCTAAATACAGATGTCACTGACTGCGCGCGTTTCCGCGTTTCCTGCAGCCCGAGCTGACCAAACCTGCGTCAGTCGAGAGTGAAATCGTGCAGTTTATTAAAGTTAGCACGTGCTGTCGGAAGAAATTGTACACGCGAAAAATCGAATTTGATTTTTTCCCGTCGATCTCGACCCTTCAAGTGAGCGTCCTTACGCCCCTTCAATTTGACGAATCAGTAAGGTGACATCGCCTCCACTCGACCACGGTAGGCACGGTATACGTTGAGTTGACCGCCCAGAGGAGCGCCATAGTGAGCCATAACGACTGTGCAGCACGGTAAGTGTTACCGTTCATTTTCACGTACATCATCGCGTACCCGGGAAATTTCGCGCCGTCTGACCTCTACGCGAGTAACAGTGACGAAGCGACGTTGTTGCGATTGTCACGCGCGGAAAAGCTGCATCGCGAAAATCCGGTCGTTGAAAGAAATCGCGAGGGAAAATTCTGAACAATACCACAATACGCCGGGCGCCATTCCCCGCCGGCGCGGTGGTAAGGCAACCCCCTCGGTCTCTCTCCGATTAGACCGGTCTCTGATCCAAAAAAGCCTTTTTGCTCCGATTCTTTCCATCATCGATCATCGCGCGCTAAATACGTTGAGCATCATTATTGCGTAAATCCCCGATAATCGCATAACCGGATTTTCCACAGTCTCTTCAAACACGAGATCGCGAATTTTTCCGATCACGTCTCTGGTCTCTCTCTCGCTCTCTTTCTCTCTCCTTCCTCCCTCCCTCCCCCTCTCGGACCGCATCCCAATCGATCCTTCAAGCGTTCCCGTAGAAGAGCGGCTGCTCAGAGCCTTTGCGCATAGAGAATCCTTGCCGCGTGCATACTGCTCTGCTCGTGTTTTTTTTTAGCTCATTTAAATACGACCATCAGACTAGGGGTGCGTTCCTTTTTCACTTCAACATGCTAGAAGCATCAGTTTATAGTTTATCTTTGCTATTAAATATTAAACAAAGAAAATTGTAAGCAAACATATCCTAGATTTGTCTAATGTAGTTTCTCACATTGCAGAGTTGTGTGTTCCTGATTTTGAGCGAGTCCACGAAAAATTAACCATCAAAATGGCAAATGAACCTGATATGCCCACCTTCAAGTGTGTACTGGTCGGTGATGGTGGTACTGGCAAGACCACCTTCGTCAAACGGCACTTGACCGGTGAATTTGAGAAGAAGTATGTTGCCACTCTAGGAGTCGAGGTCCATCCGTTGATCTTTCACACCAATCGTGGACCGATCCGTTTCAACGTCTGGGATACGGCTGGTCAAGAGAAATTTGGTGGCCTTCGCGATGGCTACTACATTCAGGGTCAGTGTGCCGTTATCATGTTTGATGTTACATCTAGGGTAACGTACAAAAACGTACCCAACTGGCATAGGGATCTGGTTCGTGTCTGTGAAAACATACCAATTGTCCTTTGTGGTAATAAAGTCGATATCAAGGATAGAAAAGTCAAGGCCAAGAGCATTGTATTTCATAGGAAGAAGAACCTTCAGGTATTTTTATATGCAAATAATTATTAACTGTATATTTATTTTTTTTGTACATCCTTTAAATTTTTTTCATCCTTTTATTAATCTTTTAATGATGATTCAGTGGTCTGATGGTGAAGGAAGTGAAGACATTATACTGTCCCTCTAATCTGAAAATCTTATCAATTTATCTGTACAGGACGTCTTAGAATTTAACTTAGGTTTAACTACGGACAAACTATAGGAGTATAGTTTATAAGTGGAAATAAGAAAAAAATGTAATATATAATTTGGCTAGAAGTATTTTATTGTAAAGTTATAAGCAAATATTAAAATGAAACATGAAACAATGGAATTTGTGCAGAATATGAAAATGTATCTGTCTACGGAAAGCTCGAATGTATTTATCTTGTGTGTGCATTCATATCATATTCACCATCTTTAAAGGAGCACCTAGGTGCATAAAAACAAAAATTTATGAATTTTTTGTGAAAAAAATGAGATAGAGAATGTTTGTTTCATTATAAAGATTATATTTTTTATATTTTACACTTAAATTTTATTAAAATCACTATTCTTTTTTCTAAGTCATATTTTGAAAAAATGAAATTTGTGATGATCACTGCTGTTTCCATAAAAAAAACTCGTCTGAAAACAATGCTACAAGTTGAAACATAGATGTAATTTTTTCTTAACGTAACTGGTTTTTAAAATATTATATTTGAGTAAAATGGCAGTTGGTCAAATATATTTTATTTTAATAAATGGCTACATGAAGATGATAGATCTATGTTTCATCTTTTGAAACTCATGGCATTGCTTTCAGTTTTTTGTGGGAGCAGCAATGACCTAAAAGACATTAAATAAAGACATATTTTTTAATTATTTTTAATAAATTTTAAATATGGAATAGAAAAAAATATGGTCTTTATAATGGAACAAACAACTTCCCTATTTTTTTCCACAAAAAATTTGTAAAGTTAAGGAGCATTTATACTGGCCATAATTGTATGTCGACTGTAAGAAAGGGATACTCGACTGTAATTAATCAATTATTACAGATTACGGCACACGATCACAGCCAGTATAAATTCTCCTATAGATTTCGTTTTAACGTGTCTAGGAATATACTCCTTTAAACATATATGACGTAAATACACATGAGATAAACACGACCTTTCCAATATACACGAAATATACACTTTCCTATTATGCACAATGGAAAATCCATTGTTTTCTATTTCATATTTCGTTTCAATTTTTGTTTATGACTTTGCAATAAAACATTTCTAGCAAAATTTCATATAACATTTTTTTTTTTTAATTTCCACTTGTAGAATGCTCCTGTAGGTTTGTTCGTTAAATCCTGAGACACTGTATAATTTTACAAGGCGTATAAAATAAATAATCTTTATGTTACAGTACTACGATATCAGTGCAAAAAGTAATTACAACTTTGAGAAACCTTTCCTATGGTTAGCGCGCAAGTTGATTGGAGATCCAAACCTCGAATTCGTCGCTATGCCTGCGCTGCTGCCACCGGAAGTTACTATGGATCCACAATGGCAGCAACAAATTGAGAAAGATCTTAAAGAAGCTCAAGAAACAGCATTACCAGAGGATGATGAAGATCTTTAGTTTATTTAACACATTGGGGATGGTCTTTACAGAGAGTAAGGCCTATTATGCGGGTGCTCCGTGGTCGTATCGCGCACTCGTACATCTTCATAAAAGTCGAAGATTCTTTCTTTAAGAAAAATATAATTTACATGCAATATTTAGTTCGATGCTTTATGCTGGGCACCCAACTTCTGTGAATTTGCATGTTACATGTATAGCCTTAAAGACGGGTCGCTTAAATACGTTGTAATACGGAATGCGCAACATGTGTGTGATTGTGTATGCGATGTGCACTTGAATGTCTAGATTTTATAAAATTCTTATGTAATAATGGTGATATATTATCACGTAAATTAGAAACAGAATAAAGTAATGGTGAAACTGCGGAAATGACTTGTGATACGAATTCATAGAACCCAGCTAATTGAAGCTGATACAACGTAATATAAAACAACCAAAAAAGAATTCATTACATTTTCAGATTCGCTCGTTTGTATAGATGTGCGTGCGTGCGTGTGTATGTACATATATACATAAGAAATGGAATTGTGTAAGGTGTGCTGTATATTAAACACACAATCACGCTAACCCACTTTAAGGCATATAAAAAGTAACATCATCTGTTTTTTATTTTTGTTTTATTTTCATACTTTCCTAACACAAAGTATAAGATAAAAACTGCCATTCTGAAACGGATAAAATTGTGAGCGAAATTGCTGTCAGGTTCAAATGTAGCAAATAGAATTGCACTGGCACCAAATGCGTCTTCTTGCAAATCCAGGTACATTTTCTGTAGCAATTGACTGTAGCAATCGGTCAATTGCTAAAGACGCTCGGTGCAAGTCACTTCAATCTCGCTATGATAGAACAAGATAACACGTTTGCTCTCGATTGAACGCAAACATAGTAAATCAGTATGCAATGATTAATTTACGAGAAAGAATCTTGCGATATTTACAAAATTAATATTAGAAGTCACTGTTTACATACTTAAGTATGGACAGCAAAATAAAACTGGACTGAAGTATCATTAAAAAAAACTAACTTATGCCATATAATACACTTTCTTGATAAAACTGCTTAAGAAACTTACTAGTGTATAAATTGAAAGGTACGAATGTTGAGAGAGCGACCATCTTTCGTGAGTAAGCATCCGTGGTGTAGTCTTCTATTTTAATAGAAAGAATGTTTCGAGATTGAAGTGAAACAGATTCGTAACCTGTTGCGTCTGTCCCGTTTCAACAAGGACTGTTTGCTATTTTTATAAGCAAAAGATGTATGTATGATTTGTTCAACTTAAATTATATGAATTGTTTTTTTTTTTACACAAGGAAATCCGTTCTGTGTTAGGAGTGTGAAATTGTTAACCTTTCCCTTTGAAATCCATTCCCATTAATCTGATAGAAATCTGATAGAAAAAATACATTACATGTAAATTACACTGCTGAATATCTAACATAGAAAGGAACTGGGAATAACACATTGCAACATGTATATTTAATTCTTGTATACTTCTAATAGTGTTTCATTGTTCTGCTTGAAGCAGATTGTATCACGCTGATGTATGAACTTTAATAAATTATCAAACTGTTTTTGAAGCTATAACGCCTTCAGATTTATATTAATCCGTGTAATCCATTTTACTAATTTAATGGTTTGTTTATTTAAAACTTGTACAATATTTTTGCGTTGTCTACCAACGCAGATACATGAAAACTGAATAAGGAATGAAAGCAATACTCTATAAACACACACAGGATAGCCTACGTAAAGTGTTACAAACTATTATCTCTGAAAGTATATATCAAATGAAAAATGTGTATTTAGACAAGTTTTATGACTTTGAGGGGGACATAAGATGGAACTATTGGTTTGACTTTAGGTGACCTTGTCAAAGTCAAGGTAAAGTAACTTTAAAATTTTTAAATAGAATCCTCCATTTTTATTATTAAGGCTTGAAAGTTACAATATTGCTAGCATTAACATTTTATCTAACGATTTGAAAAGTACTTCATGAAAAAATATATTATTATAATGTTTTGAAAAGCTCTTGGGTGTGCTACAAGAATATATAATGAAAAGTGGAGAATTTCATTTAAAAAATTCAAATTAATTTTGCCCTGACTTTGCCAACATCAAACCAATAGCTCCATTTTATGTCCCCCTCGAAGTTAAAAATTTTTGTCTGAACATATTTTTCATTTAACATATACTTTTAGAAATAATATAGATAGCTTGTAACACTTACAAGGGCTATCCTGTGTGTGTGTGTGTGTGTGTGTATATATCTTAATAACTGAATTGATATTTGTTCTTCGTTAATGAATAAAATTATACAATTTACAATGTAGCGAAATGCGTGCTTTAAATACATAATTATGTATCCATTATTATATTATCTATAATGGTCATCTATCTTGCGCATCTTATCAAACTTTCAAATTAAGCTGATTTATATTTTCTTTATTATACACACAATTCTGCTTTATTTTGTAACAAATATTTATTGAGTCTAATTTCGTTGCGCTTTCTTGTCCTTTTTCAGTATCTTTTTGCCCTCGAGAAGATCATGTCGCTCTGAGTCCGTAAGTGATTTCAGAGTGTTAGTGATTACACCAGTTCCTAGAGTTACCGCTCCATCTCGTAATGTAAAACGTTGTCCCTTCTCCAATACCATTGGTCTTATCAACTTTAGTACGAGTCTGCAGTAAAAAACAATGAATATAGAAAAATTAACGTAGAAAATAATAAAATTCTTGAAAAACAAATATCTTACGTGCTATCTTCTCCTGGCATGGCTAAATCCTTTCCCATTATCGAACATTGCGCTGCAACATCCCACGTTCTACAAAACATCTGTAATTGTATCATATTCGCAATCGGTTTTTTCCTACCACCTTCTTGTTTACTCAACAGGTACACTTGTGCTTCTATGTGATCATACGCCTTCATAGAGCCAGGTTTACACATTATCATGCCTCTTTTTATTTCATCTCTTTTTAAACCTTTCACTAGAGCACCAAGTTGATCCCCAGCATGAGCTTCCTCTAATATTTGATGGAACATTTCTATACCTGTGACTACGCTTTTGAAAACTTTATTATAACCAATAAACTCGCAATCCGTCCCTTTCTTCAGTTTACCACGCTCTAGTCTACCAGTAACCACGGTACCTCTACCAGGAATAGAATATACATTTTCTACTGGAAGTAAGAAGGGTTTATCCAGTTCTCTCAATGGAGTCGGGATATGTTTATCTACTGTTTCTAACAATTGCAGAACAGTCTGTGAACCTATTTCAGGACTTTTTCCTTCAAGTGCGCAAAGCGCACTACCTTTTACTATTGGAATATTATCGCCATCGTAACCCATTTCAAAAAACAACTCTCGTACTTCCATTTCTACTAATTCTACCATTTCTGAATCAGCAGCATCGACCTTGAAAATATTGAATAAAATTTTAATACGTTTATTATTTGACCCTTGCTGCTTTCGCTTATATTATATTATATAATAAAAATAAACACCTTGTTAATAAACACAACAATATGCTTGATACCAATTTGTTTAGCAAGAAGCAAATGCTCTCTAGTTTGTGGCATTGTACCATCCGTGGCAGCGACGACCAGTATAGCGCCATCCATTTGAGCAGTTCCTGTTATCATATTTTTTATGTAATCGGCATGACCTGGGCAATCTGTATGTCCATAATGACGATTTTGCGTTTGATATTCAATATGTGCGACATTAATGGTAATGCCACGAGCCTTTTCTTCAGGAGCATTATCGATCTCACTATATTCCTTAGCTTTTGCTAATTGCTTCTCAGACAAGACTATTTATAAGTTTCTGTTAATTTATGCCTTCATTTATGCAGATAATCATCCTATAAATAAATAAATAAATACCTTTGGTAATAGCTGCTGTTAAAGTGGTTTTGCCATGATCTACATGACCTATAGTGCCTATATTGCAATGTGGTTTATCACGGCTGAATACCTTCTTTTCAGCATAGAATCTCTGACTGGTAACAGTTGGAAGAAATAGCTGATTGTTTTGACGACATTGCTAAAAAGTATAAGATATAAAATTAAATGTAATCTATTTAGCAAGAAATTATATCATTTCTATAACATCTATAATGAGTGCATTTCGATATACAGGTATATATACTGCCAATATTAAAATCTATAATTTACATTACTATACATTACTATACATTTTCATATTGGCAGCATATATCAAAAGATGGCCAATATATGAACGTATTTATGTTAAAGACAGTAAATTAATGAAATATAAAAATAAAAAAATTAGTAAAATCAACTATATACAGAGTGATGCATTTAAAGTATTACAAGTATTATCCCTGAAAGTATTGAATTAAAAATAAAAAATGTTCAAACAAAAATTGAATGATTTCAAGGAGGATAATAATGATAAAACAAAAAAAAAATCAATTTTTCAAAGTCGAAAGATCACTACATTATTCTGTGTATAAGAGTATTAAAGTACACATATTAAAAAAATTAATTACAAGATGTAGTACTTTATTCTAGCACATAAAATATTAAATATCTTATATATAGTAGATACTATTTTTTTGATAAACATATCTTAATACCTTTATGCACAAAATAATGAAATAAATCAATTGATGTAAACACAGCTGCTTTTAAAAAATGATATGTTGTTACACAGCTTGTAACACTTTAAGGGCCCATATGCCTCATTCCATACATATTTTAACATATAATGTAAAAACATCATGATTTTTATTAAAATTGAAAATTATTGATCAAAGCGGTGCTCATTTACAAAATTTCATAAATAACAATTTAAGAACCAATGTATAAAAAGTTCTTAAGCTGATTCTACAATGAGTTGGTAATGAATCCTAAATCTTATGATGGTTCTACAATAAATTATTAGTAATAAATCAGAAATCAGAAAAATTGACCAGTTATAGTCGAATGTGAGAAGAGTAATTGATTAACTTTAATTTGTCAATTTTTAGCTTCTGACTTCTGATTTATTACTAATAGCCTATTACAGAATATGTAATTGTGTGATTGCTGTACCACAAATTTTTCGAGGCTGTTGATTGATTATGGAATAGAGAGATCCAGGGCTCACTATCCTGTACACATTGTTATATGACAAAAACACATAAATGAAATAATACTCTAATATTCGTATTTATAGTCAGGCCTTATATTTAAGGCTTTCTTAAATTTATCTTTATATATTCTATGAATTATTTCATTGGTTGCTGAGCATCTAAAGATAAATTTAAGGAAGTACAAGGTCCGATATGAATACAGGCATAAGACTACCAATTTTCTTAAGATTGGCCAAATTCAACTTTTTTCCTTTCTATTATATTAGTTGAGTTAAACAATTTGTTCTACAATTAACTTGCTAAAAATCATCTATTTAGATTAAGACTGTTTAATACTTAAGATTTCCGACTATCAACTTATTATAGAATCAATATTATGAAAAAGAGAAGAAGAAATAGTGTTAGCATTATGCGATTATTGAGAATCGAATTGTTGACCACAAATCCAAAGAGTTAAGGGATTGTTCATGACAACCATTCACTTACACATTTTAGCAGTTGCTTTGCGAAGATAATTTGCTTGAGAGTTTGTTTTAACACTGAAACAGAAAGATTTGCGTGATGAAAAACAAGCATTTTATTACTATCGGCACTTAACCTTATTTCTTCTGTAATGACAATCGTATATAATAACCGGTTTAAACATTTCAGTAGAAAAAATGCTAAAACGATCGGCGAAAATTCGCCTTAAAATTCTGTTGCTATCGTGAACATGTTTTGTATTAGGTATTTTGCACTTACCGGGATTAAACATCACCCTTGAGGAAATAAGTGCCATGTTTCTTTGTATGGTTAGAAGTACTAGAAAATAGAGACGTGCTAAAGCAGGGTGACGGTAACCAATGTTACCAATCTGAAGCGCTAAAAAAATCCAATATTCAATGCTTTTCAACCATTTCCAATGTGAAGAGAGGAAAATGTGTTGACTAAAGACTTTGGATAATATCTAGATATTTATCACCAATTTAATAATTAGGGAATTTAGAAAGATATTACGAATCAAATGTTTCTCATCATCACATTATGGCTTTTTTGTTTTTTAAATTACTTTATTTGAAGTATAAAAGAGTATAATGTAGAGTTAATTAAATATTAAAATCTCATTTTATTTTTAAATTTAACAGCTAAACAAAATACTTATTTTTTTGTATATATTATATATATATTGTATATATATCGTTTACATTTTTATATATTACACAACAAATAATGATTTATGAAAACATTTTAACATTTTAGAAGAATAACTTATCTCATTTATGGACGTTTAGTATAATTAAATATATATATATATTGAGAGAAAGTGTTAATTAATATAGTTATGTATAAGATTTTTTTATTCAGATTTAATTAAATTTTGAATTTAAGTTACAAAATATACAAATAAAGTATTTGTTCATTAACAAAATATAATTTATTTTAATATTTATATTTTATATAAATATTAAATGTTAAGAGTTAAAACATTATTAAAATATGACAACAGAAGATAAATAACCGCATTCGAAAAAATACACGTGAGTTTATACATTTATAAACGATTTAATAGCTTTCAATTTAATTAGTAAATTTTTATTTTATTTGATATTCTATTTTATATATATATATATATATTTATATATATTTTATATATATGTTACAAAGTGTTAATGTTAATTCAGCGAATGTATACACTTACTGTAGTCTGCTGTAATCAATGTATACATTTACTATACATAAATGTATACATTGACTAGTACTATACTTACAGATGTATATACATTTAAGTAACTAAAGTTAACATTTTAACTATGACATATATATATATATATATATACAATCGTACATATTATAGATATATGGTTTTATGATTTCTACTTCTTTTCTGTCATAAAGATGAGGAATATACAATTTTATTATTAATTATTCACTTGTCTCAACACGTTTAATTTAAATGACTTAATTAAAATTCGTCTATTATTTAAAATTCGTTTATTATTTAAAATAAATGTTGCAACGAACAACTTACGTATTATTAACAATAATACTATATAAATTTTTTATAACATTTACAATCATAATCGATAGTAAATTGATTAAGAAAAATTGTATATATATTATACTTAAGTGTGATAAAATGTATATTTACATACATAGGATAGAAAAATATGGGCATATTGGCGTCTACGCAGACGTAATGATTATAAATACTGTTGAGGATTCATAAATTCTCGCACTCGCCCCTGTTTCTCTCGTTGTTCGCTTCTCAAGATGATGGCGTTCGCAGGGCGCCGCGCCGCGGCATCCGTACTTGTGAGACGAAGTTGACGTCATCAGCGCGTGCGCGCCGCGTTGGGACGGCACTGCAGAAGCAGGCGAGTTCGCGAATGTATCGATTTTACGATCGTGCCTCTCTCACGGTGCCAGTGCGTCCGTCGTTTCCTTTAGTTTTTTAGTGGACGTACACGTTGTACATGGATAAAACCGTGAATGGGATTACCCGCTAGACACGTCACTCCGTACACCGCCCGCTGACTCGCAACTCCTCGTCATCCTTCACCATGACCAAGGATAGATTAGCAGCCCTCGTCGCGGTGAGTGACTACTCTTGCTAGTTCGTCGCTCTTCCTCTCTCTCTCTTTCTCTTTTTCTCTTTCTCTTTCCCACTCCTTGTACACGATGCTCGGAGCTGCACCGTCGGCATACGTGTGTATCATCATCGTCGTCGTCGTCGTCGTCATCATACACGCGTGACTCACGCCCTACGACTCGACCGTAAAGATAGTGTCACTCACTCGGCACACAGACTCGTTGCGAGTCCAAGCAGTTGCCAAGAATCACCGAGGAGGCACAACCGGTGGATGACAGGCGTTCATCTGCTCGCCCACGCTCGCCTCGGCCCACCTCAACGAGC
>Ga0157363_1003297_pt1 | contig 14555 bp, 5 predicted proteins | sample AttsexASBM1_FD_111477 | JGI IMG/M metagenome (GOLD analysis project Ga0157363, IMG submission 111477) | Fungus gardens microbial communities from leaf cutter ant in Ribeirão Preto, State of São Paulo, Brazil - Atta sexdens ASBM1 | ecosystem: Host-associated > Fungi > Mycelium > Unclassified ...
ATGGCGCGCTTGGAATAAACAGCTAGTGGTTCGTTCTTCCATCTTTATGATGGCTGTAGCGAAATAGGGGAAAAAGAGAAAGAGAAAAACGAGAAAGAAAAAGAGTTTCCAATGTTGCAAATACGATGGATAATGGGAAACAGTGAGAAAGCTGTCTACTACGTATAAAAAGCAGGGAAATCTCTCCGCGTTAATTTTTCTCAATATTTTTTAGTCGTTATATTGCTTTCTCGTAGACAATGTTGCATCGTAATAATGCTCGTAGCATGGACGTAACAATGCGATATTTCAGAATTCTCGCGAAGAGATTCCTTGGGGAATTGCGTACAACTTATTCAACGTCGAGAATACTGCCGATAGAGTGTTTCTCTAATGGGAAATCGTTTTGTCTTTCAACAGATTACTCAACTGAAATTAATATTGCACGTTTTAAAAGTTGTGACTTCCATTGAAGTGTTAGATGTATGTTTAAAATATTACAAGCAATGACAAGCAATTGTACAAAGTTGATATAAATTCTAGTTTTAACGAGATCCTTTAATTTGAATTTATAATACATAAATATTAAATAATATTGTTGATATAATATTTTTAAAATGTTATTTTGTTTTTTTTAAATTATCGTTTATAAAATATGAAAAAATACAGTGGTTTTTTTTTAGAAATTAGAGAACATGTATGATTAAATACTACTAAAAATATTACATAAGTGCATATATATAATGAGATATAGGTACATAAAGTATATGTACAGAAGTTGTAAATTTCAGAAATTTTGAAACTCTGCTTTTAAAATTTTAGTTTAGATGACATAATCATGCATAAGTATATACATTGCACAAATTTTCCGTATTCGATAAATTTGCTCCTAATTAACAGAAATAGCATTAAATATATTTCAAATTTGATCTCATCGTGTTAGTTTCATTGAAATGCCCCAGTTCTTCAAACTTTGATTATTCGAGCTTTAATATTATATTCAAAATCCTTGCACATATATATATATATATATATATATATATATATATATGTACATGAAAACTAATCCTCGTTTTATCTCATGGAAATGTATCTCAAAAACAACTTAATTCGAAAATCAAATGTAATAAATTAAATTTAAATAAATTTAATAATGAAATAAAAACATTACATTATATCATTGAAGTTTATACCATGTTCTTTCGACAATTGCTCAATTATATCAAAGGTATATATTGTATATCGGTTTCTATATACACAATCTTCTATTCTGAAGCTTATTATGGCTTTAAGTCTCGCGGGCATATGAAATCTAGCTTATCGCCAGAGCCGAATAATGGTATATTTAAAGCATGCGAATGCGGCGAATATCTGGTTGAATTAATTAATGTAATTAACAGGCTGCTTGGCGACGACGGAGGGTTGCGGGTAAATTCCGCCGCGATGCTGCGTAACACACGACGTTCCTGCAGGATGCATCAGTGATACGCTAATAATTATAATAATTATAATCACAATTATAGAGTTGGAAGCCGGTAAACCACATTTGTTATTGGCGCATGATTGACTTGTACGCGCCGTTCGTGATTGATGATGAAATTCCACGAAGTTTGTGGCTATCGATAGAAGTCAGATATAATGCAATCGAATTGGATTCGCGGATCACAACGAAGTTCCACATTATTTGATTATTCATAAAAAAAAATATTTTGAATATAAACCTATATAAGTTCGGATAATATTATCTCATGTTATTATCTTTAAAAGTGAAATGCGTGTTGAAATGTTTAACATTCACGTTCTGTCATCTTTAAAATATATTTGTATTTGTATAATATATTTAGATATACTTAAATCATTTTTATTTACTTGCGTATATATGTATATATCAAATCAGTAAGATAATTGCAGATTTGTCTCGATGACTTTTCGAAATGTATGTATATTCAGCATTCATGGCTGACAGTTCACAGCAGGAAGTTTCGCAGATTCGAATTCGCGAATGTCATATGAGATTTGTGGCTTTGATACGGACGTGATTCACACGAAAAGCCATAAAAGAACTATTACGAATTAATAATTTGCGTGTTAAATGAGTGCTGACGTTAAATAGACGATTAAATAAAGATTAGATATACTCATTATTAAATTTTCCTTGTCATATTTATTATTATATACAATAAACAATTTTAGATTATAATATTATAAGATTATAATATATTATATCTGATAATAAATGACTGCTATCCTCTTATTATCAATTATGATGTAAATGAGAAGATATTAACATTCTTTTTAAATTCTCTTTTAATATTTTTTTATCCAATATTTCTGTTTAAACTTACAGTTAAATTAAATTTTATAACACTATTCGATAAAATTTAACCTTTTTTTTATAAGACGACTGTAAGTCATTTATAATATATTTTTATCTGCTAGTATGAATTACTTCATGAGAAAAATGGCGCCAAAGGTATAAAAACAATAGTTTTTTTCACAACATTGTAGCGCCAGTGCACATCTTTTTTTTAAATTTATTAATGCCACACAAAAATATCAATTTTTAAGTTCAAAATGTATTTCATTTTGATATGATTTTTTTAGATATGGAAATTTGAAGATAATTTTTTTCTTACGTAATATATGAAAATGACATTTTGTTCTATCTTAATTTTGCATTATGTGGAAAGTAAATCCTTCTGTGCTTACATAATATAATTGGATTATATTAAATCAGAAGCAATTTAAAATTGACAAAATACATATGGCAGAAATATCATAATCTTTACTGTGTAATGATTTAAGATTATAATTTTTTTGTCATTGTATTTTGTCAATTTTATTTTGTTTTTTGATTTAATATAATCCGATTATGTTATGTAAATACAAAAACATTTATTTTTCCGCATAATGCAGAGTCAAAATGGAATAAAGTTATTTATTTTATTATTACATGTGAAAATAATTATTATTTTCAGATTACTATATTTTGAAAACAAGAAATCATACTAAAACGAAATGCAATTTAAAATTAAAAATTAATCGCGTAGCATTAATTAAATTTAGAAAAAAAATTAAAATGAAATTTGAATCAAATCCATTGTTTTATGCCTTTTTAACCCCATTTTTATTAGAATTGTGATAGTCAATTTTGATTAACAGATTTGTGTTTAGGCAAAAATACATTGGAAATGACTTCACACTTATATTGAAAAATAATGTTGAACACTGTAATTAAACTTTCTAAATTTTTTTAGAAAATCTTCAAATATATACAGCTACCTAAAAGAAAATAGTGAAAATTTCTAATTTCATATTAATTAATAAAAAGATCGAATTAAATAATAAATAATCTGAATTTTGAGATATTTATTTAAGAATTTAATGTGGAAAATAAACTTGTTATAAAATCCATGCAAACAATTCTCTTTAATAAAAGTGTTGAATACGCACATTGAGTTGCGCTCAACGCGACTCAATGAATAATGCATAAATTCAATTCACGCCTATCGCGCGTAATTAATCTCGACGCTTAATTGAAGCAGAATTGATACGTTCCGTTCAGAAGCGGTCAGAAGTTGATGATTTTCGTAGTCCTTCTTTGTACGGTATTTCATTCTCTGTTTTTTTTTTACTTAGTTTTATTTAAGCTTCAAGGATCGGTTAATTGTATTATATTGATCTCGAAATGGTTACGATGGTAGAGCTATTGGAAAGTTGACAATTTTAATGTAAAAAAACGATGTAACGAAAAATCGAATGCAACTTTTCACCCTAGTCGACAGCTTTTTATCGCTTTTATCGTCGATACGTATTCTTCTCAGACTTTTTCTTTCCAAATTTTTTTCTCTCTTGTATTATACCAGCAGAACAATTTTTATTGCATATCATATTTCTTGCGCCGTTTTAAATATTTTATACATAATACAATTTAATTAGAAAATATAATTTCATTTTTTGCTGATTATATCTTCTAGTTTTTTCCACGGTGCTTATTTCCATATATGCTTATTTGTGTCAGCAAAACGGAATTAACAATGATATAAGGAAAATTCATATTCAAAATTTAACAAATGCATTCTAAAAATGAGAATTGCATTTAATCTGTACAATAAAACATATTATAAAATATATTATATATATATATATATTTTATATATATATATATATATATATATATATATATATATGCAAAAGATTCATAGCATTCATCCTCATTCGAATTTACAATTTAATCAGATGATATATATTTGATTGAATCCGAGCGAATATAAAATTCATAGTTAAATTAAATTATAATTTTAAAAACTAAGATAAAGTATATAATCAAAACTAAACATATTTCAAGTTAAATAAATATTGAACGAAAAGAGTTATCAGATTTTTTAATTTGACTAAATTAAATACGCTGACTATGTAACAATATATAAAACAAATTAAAAGTTGCAATGCAAATTGAAAAATTAATCGTATTAATTCCGTAAGTATATCGTTGTGTGTTGGAACGTTATCGGACGTTGATCCAAATGTAAGAGAATACGATTCACAATACCACTCCTTGCACAATAACTGTCTGGTTATATGTTGACTTGAACTACTGCTGCAATTTATCACCCGTAGCGCGCTTCCTGAAGCGTTTCTTTTATTAGCGTACAATGTCGTAGTGACCGATTCTAACACTGACTACTTCTACTGGTATGCGAAATACGTGATTCTGCGGTAGGCAAATTGTTCGAGCGTTTTGGTATCACATGTCGAAAAGCGTTTACCGTGCATTTCGCAAATTAATTGCGCTTGCACTGCCATTAATGTTTTTTTATCTTATTACACATTCTCATGTAAATTGCCTTTAAAACTTTTCTTATAAATTTTTGTAATTAACTTTCGTAAATAATGATATTGAAATAAATAATTGATCAAATTTGTTCATGTTTGACATATGCGCTTTTACGTTTAATTAACTACATATTGCAAATGAATATATATATTATATAAGCATTTCTTTATTTTACGAGCTATCAAAATATTACCTACTATTTACATCGAACTATATATTTACATTTTATTTTTCTATAAGATATAAGATTTTATTATTATCAGAATGAATTTGATCAGAAGTTACGCAAAGCAACCGAGACGTGAATTAAATATATAATTTGAAATGGACGAAATTAATTTACATTTCGGAAGCTTATATGTATTTATGAAAGATATTTGAGATATTATTTGAATGCGGATTTGCTCAACAAATAAATACGGTTACTTCAAAAGCGTTTTCCCGTGAACGATAATACGAATTGAATCCTAAATACTCGCTTGTGGCTCGCATTATTGCACCAAGTATTATATTTGATATTGCTGTTACTAAATTCCACCCAGCAAATCACAAAGCTCTATATAAAATTCCTATGCGTTCTCTATAACTCTTCCACCCACATCTTTCACGCGTTTGTTGCAGATTTATTTGACATACGATCAACACACAAGAGCTACGGAATATAAAAAAAAAAACAAAGTACTCACACCGTAATGAATAATGCGTGTAAAACTCTAAAATCATCACTTTTTATCTTTTTTATCCTATTAAATTTTTAGCTCTTTGAATATATGAATGTACTTAGTGTACGAAGCTCGCATAGCAATTTTTCTTTCAATATATGACATTGCAATGAATAAGTTAGTAGAGGAACTGTCAAATTTTCTTTCTACATCTTTTTATTAAGTTTATTTTTTATAACTTTCAGCATTTTTTATTCTCAGCGCTTAAAATGTCACATTTATATTCAGCAAGCATTTTCGCAAATCATTATTGGTATGCTTCAAGAAAGTTATTGTCCAACATTGCCTTCTTTTTATAAAAATTTTATTTAAAAATATGGTACGTGTGAAAGAAATTTGTAATGCATTTAGCATGTAAAACTTTTCTTTGAGTTGTTGATTACACGTGGCAACCGGAAATTTCCATTCGCCTTGTCGTGTCTCGATCTACTCGATCTACTCAGACGTTGAAACTTTCAGTAAACGTCGGCTTGAGTCAAGTTTTAACGAGCCTCATGCTCTGTTCTCGTTATTCCACTGACGACGGTTCTTCATATGCATTCACGCGGAAATTGTTCCCGTAACGAGACGGCCAATTCTTAACGAAAATGCGAAATAATTTCTCAACGAATATTTATACATCATGTTGTATTACATACATTGGGTATATACATTGTTTACATGACAAAATGTATTAATAATTTTAATGATGGCACGTTTTTTTCTTTTTTGCATACATATCTCTAACAATAATTTATTAAAATCATTTTAATATTAAACATTGTAAATTATCATGGATATACTTTTATTGTATCTACAGAATATAAAAAATATCGTGGAAAAATTATATCATAAATGAATTAAACTTGTTAGTTGATTTATTCAAATAAACTGTCTTGCTTCTAATCTTAATATTAATTATATCGTATGCATAAATATCACAATAATATTTGTATGTAATGCGAGAATATGATGTTTTAAACACTTTGTTTCATTAACAGTTTGCTTGATCAGCAAATAAAATATCATTTTTCCTCAAAAGAAGTTTTCTCGTTTTACACGTATAGAACACGTATAATTTTCACGTATATAGTTTCATTTTACACGCATAGTCAATCGAAGAAACAAATACGGAGGTCTCCTTAGAGGATGTACTCTCTGTGTTATCCCTGGACACAACCGTAATCTGATTTATTCATCTTCCCTGTACGATCAGAATGTTAAGAAGCGCATACTTGAAAATACAGTATATTCACCGATGATTGGTATAAAATACTTCTGAGTAGCATGAAATAGTTCGATATACGAGGAATTTTGAGAAATACCATTCATAACTTGAAAGGAAGTTACGTCGATATCTGTGGTATTTTAATAGAGTAAAATACATAATACAAATAATTAAAATAACAAGCAAAAATTGCTTTATGCTAAAAGTATATAATAAGATTTTTTAATATTGTTTATATTTATTTTTTTTTAATTTTGTGAAATTTATGCGCTACAAATAAAAAGTTATTTGCGATTGATAAAATGGGCAATGAATATTTAAGAAAAGCTGTTTCAATTATTGTCAACATAAAGATAACCAGACGATATTTAAAATCAAACATTTTGAAATATGAAGATTTTGAGCTTCTCTCTTCTTTATGTACTTTTGTCACTATAATTTTAATGATACAGATTCATTACAATTAACTTTCTTATTTCTTTCATTTCGTGAACATATATTGAAAACAATTAATAATAACATTATATATTATATATCTATAAATCCTAAATATATAATAGGTCTATAAATATAACATACATATTTACGAATATCAAATTTCCATAATTTTAATCTTTGATTATTAGTTTAGCAGTTTGTAACGATAAGCATCGTTGCAATGTTAATTATTAATGTAGGATGTAAACCAGTGTGTAATAGTACATGCATATTATGTAAACATAACGGTACTGATGTATCGCGATTTATTACATAAATGTATTATGAAATAGAAGGCCACTCGTGGACAGATGTGTAAAATATGGGTTAATTAGATAATGGATGTTCGCTTTGTTACAATATTGTGGGAATCCTATACAATAACTCACGTCATCGTATAGATGAAAATGTATTAAAATTATTCTCTTGCCTCGAGCAGGATTAATGGATATCACTTCTAATTTACGGCACTTTGTCTGTTGTATTTGAATTTTCACCAATTATTGTTTTATTAGACATTAATAATACGTAAACTTTTTATAATTCTATATAGAATATAAATTATCAAGGAAAGTTTGTTTTATTATATTTGACTAAATAATATTCTCTTAGTTATTAATTATAAATAAATGTGTATTACTATATATACATTAGTGTAAAAGTTGTATTTATGCTGTAGAAAGTTTTATTATATTTATTACCGTGATTTTATTTAACAGAGCATGCAATTCAATAAAAAGAAGGAAAGTAGTAATGATATTTAGTGAGAAACTTTATTGCTTTTTATTAAAACTATATCTATGCAGTCGCAATTTCCAATGGAAATTAGTCAAAGTTCATCTATGACGCCAGATAATTGTCGAGAGTACATTAATCGGGAGAATAGCAGACGTTAGCAGAAGTTCATGCGATTAGCCGACTGAGAAATTATCTCTCTGTTTACCGCTAACAATTAGAATGTCCTACAGTTTCCCTCGAACATTTATTTTGAATCCTGTCAACTACAGATTATTTTTTATCTATGGCATATGAATCACAGAAAGCTGAAAATATTTCGCAATTTACATGGATATAAAGAATATTTGAACGTATTGCATTTGTGTATGTCCATAAAAAATATTTTTAACTATAAAACTGGGAACATATAAAATACGTATTCAGTTTTTATCTCTGCCACTAAAAATGCATTTTGAACTGGAATAAAAATAATGAAAGTTTATTTGTATGCAATATAGCATTATATTTAATATAATCTATTTTATATGTAAAAACATTAAAATTGAATGATCTTCATAATTTGCAATTATTTTACAAAACGCATGTATTAAAATATATCTTAAAATGTAGATTTAATTTAGACACAATATAAACGTTATTTTAGAGAAAAAAATTTATTTTATTTCATTCACAATATAATTTTATTTTATATTACATAGATTACTTTCTCTCTGGAAACAATTACAACTAATTTTGAAAAGCAACACATTGTAAAATATTGCTTTAACTTTAATTAACTTTTTTTATATTCAAATGCACTCGGAAAATTGATAGTTTTTACTGACAATGAGAAATAAAGGACTTCATATTTTCTACAATATTGCCTCTTTATCAATCACTTGATTCGCGAATAAACAGAATGAAAGAGATGATGAAAAATGAAAGAATTTGAATAGATGAAATAGAACGAGTAGTACAAATCTCTCTCAATAACAAATTTTCCAATAGTAGTGCACACAATCAGAATTTTTTAAAGCGATTAGTGTTCTTAATCTATTTCATTTCAGTATAATAATTATATTTTGTAAATAAAAATTTATGATTTTAATTTATGATTTATAATTTATGATTTATGATTTCAATTTATATATTTAGCGATTTCATAATTAATAAATGATTTATCAATTATTTATTATTTCAATACTGTATTATACTATGTAGATTATACATACTCGTATCTATATCTGTATAAGTAAATTTTTGTTAATAACAATTAAATTTAAAATTATTTGATTAATATGATAATGAAAGTTATAGTAATTCTAAATTTGAAATAATTAAAATTCAATACAATTCCGTGAATGAAGAGTCACGTATATATAATGATTATAAAATATATTTCAAAGTGGATATCACAGAGAAATTTACTAATATATATATATATACAGTGTGTCTGAAAATAATCGCCAAATATTTCATGGGCAGGTAGAGCGGACTAAACTGAGTCGAAAAGTCCTCTATCATTTTGTAAGTTTCCCCAATAGTTAACGAGATATTAATCCTTAAAGACAGCCGAATACTACTGCGAAGTATATACGCCTACCGATCGCTTGGCGCGCGGATCGTGAGGAGTGGGGATAGCTTGGCAAGCGCGCCGTCCGAGCTATGGAGGCTTGCGATGGTGTGTGCGGCGCTTGCCAGCCAATCCCCAACTCCCAAGGCCCGCGCGCCAAGCGATCGGTAGGCGTATACACTTCGCAGTAGTATTCGGCTATCTTTAAGGATTAATATCTCGTTAACTATTGGGGAAACTTACAAAATGGTAGAGGACTTTTCGACTCAGTTTAGTCCGCTCTACCTGCCCATGAAATATTTGGCGATTATTTTCAGACACCCTGTATATATATATATATATATATATATGTATTTATAATTTTATGTTTAGAAAATTACATTCCATGTGCAGCTGACATATGTATAAGTATATACTTTTAAATGCTCTTTGTAATTAATACACATTTATTAAAACCACACTCAATACTATATAATTTATCGTAGTGTGACCTTATTATTGATTCTCTTTTGTTTTCCACATATTGTTATCTATCAGTAATTAATTAATTATATTTGTACACGTTAATCGCGCTGTTGTAAAATTTATATATTTTATAATTTTATACGTAAATGTTTCTGCTGTAGAATAGGGCGATTTTCTTGCAAACATTTTTTATCGTTAACGTAACACAAGACGTGATATAAAACATCGCGCCTCAAACCTATAAATAAAGCTCGTCAACACCATGTTTGATTTCCATATTATGAGCGTGACCGACGGACATACATTATTTATGGATCCACACAGGAATACGTATCATATATTGGTAGAGCCTTTACCGTAAAAAAATTTACATTCGTATAGGTCGTTACACGCCTTTCTGACGACACACGTTCAGTCACATATTGAAATACTCTACATATTTTATTTCTCATCGCGTGCCCTTATCAAAACGCCTGAAATATGCAATTTACGTAAAATATAAGATTTTCTGTCTCTATTGATTATTACATATTTATATATTGCATTTACGCCACTATAAATTAGAAACTGGAAATTGCTTTGCTACAACTTTGCAGTTTTTAGAGATATTATCGGTAAGATAAGTTTTAAAACGTTTTGCAAATAACATATTTATATAATATATAAAATCACGAATTAATTTCATTTTAATTTTATTTTAATAAAAGTAAACATCGCACTTTATTTTACTATAATAAATTAAGATATATTGTAAAATATTATTGCGACCAAGCAAAATATAATACAAGTCTGTTATATTATATTTCATTTGCTTGCAAGAATGTTATATTAAAAGTACAACTCATGCATTCTAAAGACGTGTGTAGCTTTGCAATTTTTATAACAAAGAAAATACAAATATTTTTGTGAGTATTATAAATTATAAATTGATTTTATTTTATAGTAAACTATTTTATAGTAAACTATTACTTTATTTTGCTTTATTTTATTCTATAGAATTTATATTATATAGCCATTGAACTAATTATTAAATATATTTAAAGTTTTATTAAAATCTCGCAAAATTTTAATAAATATTATACAAATTATATGTACAACAGATTGTGTATATGATTAAATTGGTATTAATGCAATAAGCATTTAATTCAAATAAGCATTAAATACAAAATCGCTATTTACTGGAACACTGTCATTAAAACTATTTCTCTGATTAATTAGAGACAAGGCAAAAATTGTAGCTTTCGAGATTATCGAATAACTGTGTTCTAGAAAGTTCGTTACGCAGAAGCGCGTAATTATTTCTCGCCCTGTTGCTTGTCAAATACAACGAAGAGAAGTTACTTGATTTGCTCTCTCTTTTTCGAAAATGCGATAGAAACTAATTGCAGAACTAATGAGTTTGTCTTGTATCAAGCTGTCTCCTAGATTCAAGACTTAATCAGAATTCTATAAATTGTTAGTACAAAATTAATAAGAGTCATGAAAAAATGCGGTATTGAATTTCATCTCGAATAAATTTTGCTGTTAAAATCCTGGATAATATATTATGACAGTTATGCCATTTATAAACTATATATATAAAATAAATATAAAGAAAACTTTTTTCTCTTTTTAATAAACAAAATGTTTATCTAAAAAAATTTTTTTAATATTCAATTTTAACATTTACAAATGTTGTTCTTAATTACCTACGTATCCAAACATTGAAAGGATCATTATATCTGTATTTAATCGTTTATTATTACATATACGTTATGTTATATATTATTATAAATATAATTGTATGTGGACAAATGCATACTTATATAACTTTTTATTACATATTATTACAATAATGAAAATTGTACGTTGAAAATTATACGCGCGTGGCTTGGATAAGCTTGGATAATTATAGACTTATATTGTAAATTATATTCCAACTATAAAAAAATAAAAAAAACTGAGTAAAACAATGTCATTCTTAAGCATCTTGATAGTTGAGCAATGGAACATAAAGGAGAGGCAAGAAAAAGATAAATGAATAAGGGTGTACTTTGATCGAAGCATAAGCTGACATACCTTCGACCTTTTTACTTCTTCCTTTCTATTGCAACATTAAAATATCATATTTGATAAGAAGATATATAATTGGCAAAAAAAGGAAAGGAAACTATAAGACAAAATGACGCAAAGTGGAAGAAATCAAGCAAATCTAGATCGAGTACGGAAGCTGGAGAAAAAGGGAGAAAGAGAGTACCCTTGAATGGCGACAATGCGGAAAGACGGACATTGAGTGATATACGTATATTGAGGAAGGAAGGGTTTGCGATGTGGTTGTCCAGGCAATAGCTGGAACAGAAACGACGTCAAAGCATCAAATGCTTTTCTAGGCCTAGTTTTCTTTAGTTATTTTTTTGATAACTATATTCTTCGCATCGCGTATCGAAGGAAATTTTAATCGGCACTCGGTGCGATTAAAGTTCCCATTGAAGTCCGCATTAAAAGAATATAGATATATACACATAACTGATATTTAAGTATCATATTTGGATATTTAAAAAGACTTAAATGCTAAGTACAATAAACATTTTGGAAAAAAATTAACTGTTCAAATAATATTTTATTCTTTGAAAGAAGAGAAGCAGAAACATCCTCTTTGTTTTTTTTTTTACTTTGTAAATAAGTATCTGTAATTTAGGATTTGTATCATCTTACGAATTTTGATACTTTTTAAAATCTTTTTTTTAAATAAAAAGTAAGTTTCTCTTTGTAAAGAACAAATTGCTTTTATATAAAATTATTACTCACAGTGATAACAATTAAAATTGGAACATTATGAAAGATTAGTATCTTATTATCATGATATTAAATGTTCTTATAATCTTCTAAAATCGAATGCTTATTCATCTTTTGTATTGGCAATTTGGGTCAGATCTTTTGACTTCTCGCAATGACTTACGTACAGTTATAACTACCGCGTTATCCATCATTTTCTTCCGAAGCTTTCTATTCTTTTCTATTTGCGCAAAGTTTTCTTTTCATTCTTCTTACGTTTCTTCTTGGATCAAAATAAAATTAAAAAATTTATCAATTACTTTTATCTTTCAACGATATTGCTTTTAAAACGCGTTGCACGCGTCAAGATTTTAGTGTTCAATATTGAAAATGAAATTTCTCGTTTCTGTAAAATTGTTAAATGTCGTTTAATGAGGTCAGGGAGAATCGACTGATAATAGAAGCTGTTTCATGATATCCTTGAATACTCATCGCGACCCTTACGAGGGGCGTCGACTACTATGAACACGATTGTTATTGATTTTCATCAGCAGAGATCGCACAAAGAGGTGTGAAAACACCTTGAAGATAGCAAGTTAATATTACTTCAAACTGCTTGCAAAAATTTTTTTTATTTTTTTGTTATTTTTTAGCATTCGACATTACACACAAGATCATTTAAGAAGCAACTATAAATCATTATTTATATATACTTAATATGTATTATAAAAATATATATTTATACATAATAAAAAGAATTGCTTTTGTTAATGAAGCTTATTGAGCAATCGGAAATTTTTATTTTCTATTGTAAGTAATAATCAATTTTGATATATTTATAAAAATATAAATAATAATTCATAATGTAAAGTATTATTCAAAACTCTATATTTATCTAATCTAAAGTAAGTTGTAAGTAATGTAACTAATTCTTTAAGTAACTTTTCTACAGTGTCTATAAACAAAACAAGCAGATACAGACTATTTTTACACATAATTATAATAACGTTAATTTCACATATATTCATCATATTTTATATTTTTCTGCACAGTATTTATACTTTTTATTAACATATTTTTAATGCAGAATCCCAAGTTTATGTATTATTCTCTCTATATATTACTATCATTTATGTATACATAAAAACAATTACTACAAAGCTTTAATCATTATTTATTTTATTTATTTTATTTTAAACGCAATTAAGCTAAGAAATTAGCTTTGATCGAAAACAAAAAAAAATAATCACATTAAAATATAGACGTCGATATTACAAAAAAAGCACTTCATTGCTTCGACGAAAGTGTCCCTTGACAAGGGTTCCGGCATGGCTATTCACTCGTGAAGAAGCCAACCACTGATTGCCGATAGCGACACGGCGACAATATTGCGTTCTCGAATATAGGTGCGTGCGTCACAATACAAGCGATACTATGCGTGTGTTACGCCTATCGCGTGTATAACACACGCCCGATTAAGCCTGACATGTGGGCGCTCGAACGATCGATAAATTTTCACTCTATTTTCTCAATGCTAATAGTTCGTCTTTATGAAGAATTACAAACGGTGCGAAATATTACTTATTTCGTGTTTTAATTTAATGCGACATTCAAAAAGGACAATAATTTTAAAAATATATTTCGAATTTTTAAGATACATTTAGAAACTTATTTCTAAATACAGGATTATTTATGGCTTACTTTTTTCTGAATCACTGCTTATATTATTTATTTTTAATCTAACATTATATGTACTATTTATAACGCATAGTTATTTTATGAACTTAACAAAATAATGATTGTTGCCTTCCATCTTTGAGGTAC
>Ga0157363_1003298_pt1 | contig 14554 bp, 7 predicted proteins | sample AttsexASBM1_FD_111477 | JGI IMG/M metagenome (GOLD analysis project Ga0157363, IMG submission 111477) | Fungus gardens microbial communities from leaf cutter ant in Ribeirão Preto, State of São Paulo, Brazil - Atta sexdens ASBM1 | ecosystem: Host-associated > Fungi > Mycelium > Unclassified ...
ACAGTATACGTTTCGACCTCTGGATTTGGATCTTCTTCAGTAAATAAATTACATTAATAGAATAAATTATAAATACAAATATATGAGTGATTCTTATAAAGTGCATATTATAACGGTTGTCACGATTTCATTCGAAATTGTGTAATATGAAGCTTGATAATGTTGGCTACCGCCTTAATCTCCATTTACGTATCATTAAATTGGCAGATTTACTGAGTGAGAAAATTACATATATAAATTAAATGTAAGAGAATTTCTATTAAAATTTACACGAAATTAGTAAGTGGAGCGCATTGAGATGTTGATTATTTCATTTTGCAAATTATGCTTCGAATAACGGTTGTCGCTACAAACATGATCATATATAAAAAATTTTTTATCGAAATCTTATTCTGAAAAAAGAAATTAAAAATTAGGTGCCTTAAAGTTCATCACTTTTACTTTCCTCTGCTTTATATATGAGATATAAATAATGTAAATTATGTTTTATATATATATATACATATACATATACATATAGAATTAAATTTGCATATTATATACTACATACATTATCCGATAAGTTTTGATAAAGCGCTCGTATATAGATAGAACAGAAAAACTAAACTGAATCGAAAAGTCTTCTATTATTTTATTATTTTCACAACTTTTTTTTAGTTACCCAGTAAATAAAATATTTAAAATCGATGCCTGAAAACAAGATATCTTTAAGATATCTTTAAGAGTCCTTTAAGAAACATTTTTAAGATATTTCATAAAGATTAAACTTTGAAAGAAATCTTAAAATTATCTTACCTCGAGTTTATTCGTTTATTCGACAAATTTTAAGAATTAATATATCGTTGACTATTGCGAAAATGCAAAATAGAAGACTTTCAACTCCGATTAGTTCGTCCTACACATAAGTATTTTATTAAAACTTATGGGTATATTTAAAAGTCTTAATGCTAATTGTTACTTTTACATTTCTGTATCTCATAAAGATATAAATAATGTAAATTCGACTCTTTACATATATGTATACTTAAATTTACATTATTTATATCATTACCCAAAAATAAAAAAGCAAATGGTTTTCAAATAAAATAAATATTTATTTTTCGTTAATTATACATTGTACAAAAAATTGTACAATGTATAATTAACGAAAAATATTAAAAGTAATAATCATTAAATGTTTAAATATTTATTTTAGATTAATTGTACTAGTAAAAATTTATTTCGGATCCAACAAAACATTTTTTAAGCTTGCTTCTAAAGCGCTTATTTAGCATAAAAAACATCAAGCTTTTATAAAATATTATCTAAGAATATATATTATCTAAGAATACGTACACACACACGCTCGCGCGCGCATTAGAGGAGGAAGGGGGAGGGAGGGAGAGGGAGAGGGAGAGAGAGAGAGAGAGAGAGAGGGAGAGAGAGAGAGTCCCTATTATGAGATATCGAGTTCATTTTGGATAAATGCTAGAAATCTATGGGCAGAATTTAAAAAAATAATAGGTCATTTTCAAGAGAATTTAATAAGTTTTAAGATAATGTTATGTAAAACGCAAAATACATCATTGCAATTAAAAAATTTTATTTAATGTTTCTAGAATACAAATAAACACAGCCAGTGCACGTATAAAAGGAGTATGCGATGCATTGTATCTAGACTTGTCTTCAAGTAGTTGGAACCAAATATCAGAAACACACAGGCACTCGATGTTTATTCCGATTTTTTATTATTGTACAATAACATTTATACTTTAACAATTCGATTCGATAAGATCTGCTTTAGTCTTATAAAAATAGTTTTAAAAAATAGTTTCTTTACAGGCTCATCTAAGATATGATATTAATTATATATGATTCTGGAGTGTTATATGAAAGATCATTTATCAGTTTTAAAAAATATATATATTGGATAAATTATATATTGGTAAAACATATATATTGGTAAAAATTCGATTTATACCCGATTTATTATTCAAAGTTCAAACAGCAATTTTGTTAAAAATAAACGAAATTTAAATTAAGAAAAAGAATTTTAAAGCTTGAAATCTCTACTTTGGAATGGTTATTATATTTTTTTATTTTATATGAGTTTTGTAATTTTCACATATAGAAAACTACGAGTTAAACAAAACGAGAAATTTTTTCTTTACTTTGTGGACTTGTTACGTATCCAAAAACAATTAGCAAAAATTTTTGAATTTCTGATGTAAAAGTATGTGTATGTTATGTGTATGTAAAATTCTAATGTAAAAATATTCTAATGTAAAATTTTTGAATTTCTAATGTAAAAATATATAAAATTTTAATGTAAAAATATTCTAATGTAAAATTTTTGAATTTAATGTACAATCATTTTTGAATTTCTCTATAAATTCGTTTTTAAAAAATCCTCGATTTTTCATTTGTTGTTACAAATGAAATAAAAAGAATATTTTTACTTTAAAAATTTTACTTCGTCAAAATCATCACAATTTAAAAAACAGATTTTTAAATTCTCTCATCAGATAGAGGTAAGATTTAGATTTTATTTTATTTTTAACAAAAATAGCATCTGTTTGAATCTTAAATAAATTAGTCACAAATTTTTATACTTATTCAATAATTCCGAAATAATTTATCTTTCAAGTTGGTACAGGAATCTGGCATGAATCATATACGACGATTTATATCGCAATAAAAAGATTTTAATTGCTAATAAGATACTCTTAAGTAAGAAATAATTTCTTTACATGCTTCAAAGTAATAAAGGTATCATCCCGGTAAATGAAATGGAATTATTGAACGAACAGAAACTGGATTGAATGTATGAAATGAAAAATAATTGAGAAAAATTAAAAAATTTGTCAAAAGATAGCTAAATAAAAAGTCGAAACGTATATTATTACTATCAATAAATTGATAAATTATAATTTCATATAATAACTGGTGTAGCTTTTTATGCTTCTTTCTCAAATTAAATTTGCTTTAGTCGTTATAAATTTAGTCGATAGAAAAGCCGTTTATACAATTTGTATTTGTTTAGCCAAAATGAATTCTTTTAAATCAAATAATGCTTGTAAGAGTCAAGTAATATGCTTATAAGATTCATATATATCATGAGTGTAAGATTCACGCAAGATTTTTTATTTACTCACAGATATCGTATGCGATATATTCTTATACGATTTTGTGTGTTTCTGTCCGAAATTCGTATGTGAAAATTTTTTTAGAAGATCTCATAAGAATTTTTCTTGTAAGAATTTGCAGCAGGGAGTAAACATTCAATATATTATCTCTTCTATTTTGACATTTATTTATTTTCACGCATTTCGACTTGATTTAAATCATTCTCAATGAAATACATTAATTAAATATTAAACTATTTTGCAATCTGTGCAATCCTGATGCCGATCATCCGCCTTAATTCCGCGATATTTCCTTATATTTCATCATGGTTAGTTAATCCGATAAAACAAAGAAAGCTCCATAAGCTAGGCTAATATAATAACATTATGAATTAAATAATAACGATCTATGATAACTTTGTATGCACAAAAACGAGCACGGATAATCACTCATCAAATTGCAAATAGATTATACAATCATATTCAATAGTCAACACATTATAAAATTACGTTCTTCGTTAAAAATTAAAATTATGAACAATTGTATCAGTTATGCGCAATGCTTCTCATTTCACGAGTGTGATTGATGTGTCAGTTAAGACACAACAATATTCTATGTGTCGTCGTTGATACTTCATCTGATAATCAACAAAGAGCAATGTTTTTAGTCATAAATAAATTTTGTACTAAATGTTTCGAGAACCAAAATACAACAAGGTTGGGTACAATACTTTTCGAATCCCATTTAAAATACTAATTAAAGTAAATACTTTTAAAAAGTGTATTTAAAGTGCAAAATGCAAAATAGGTTTTTTGAATCTATTTTAAATGTAAAATGGATAAATAGGTATTTTAAATAGTTTTCAAATGCAAAATGGTTTTTCCTTCCCTACGAAAAAAAATTTTTACGAAAAAGTACAGGAAAACTATATAGATTGAGACAAGATCTTAGAAATCCTTAATTTTTTTATAGATATTCGTAGTAAGACATAGAATGAGATTTGTTTGTCTCAGAAATCCATAGTTTTTCATAGATATTCATAATAAGATGTAGAGTGACGTTATTTGAAGATGGAGGATTTCTTGGTTTTTTAAACAAACAACATGTCAACGATTCTAGGGAAATTTGTGAAAACATAGGAAAATCATTTATCTATTTTATAAATGGTTAAATGACAGATATGATTCCATTTTTCAAATGTAAAATGAAAATGATTTTCCAAAAATCATTTAAAATAGAAAATGCAAAATGCTATTTTCATTTTCAAATACATATTTAAAATTGGAATTATTTTAAATACTATCTAGCTCTGTATAAGCATCAAGAAATTGTCAAGAAATTATGTATCTATTTGTAAATTAATTTAGGCTCATTTTCTGTGTTTTAATGTGTAACATTTCAGAAGTCAATCTTTTAAAATTTCTTTCTCTATCCAGTATGCCAATCAAATTCATAATTGTGTTGTAATCTATGGTATCTGTCATCATTGAGCTATCTGATATTTCTCTAGCGATATGATTGCAATGTTTAGATATTGTTGTCTTGACTTGCTTGCTTTGTCCCACATACGAGGCTTCACAATTTTTGCAAACGCTCGCAATTCTATATATCACATTACTTTGTGCATCGATTGGATGGATAATGGATCTTTGTGAACTCTAATTAAACCTCACATTTTGTTAACGCTGTCTTTGATACTGTGCCATTGATTATTTTCTTATATTTATTAGATATTTTATTGATATACGGAATAGTAAACTAAAACAATTTTTTATTAATATCTACAATTTGTCTCTTCTTTTTTGTGATGTCTTTATTACTTATGTGTATATTTGAGTCTCTGTGAAATAGTTCTAAAAATAAATTTTAATGGGTAATCATTATATGCAGAATTTTTATAATCAATTCAAAATTATAAATAATGTCAAACTTATAGACAAAATAACATTACCCGGGGAAAAATGTTATAAATAATGGACATATTTTATATATAATTATAAGCAATCATATATAAAATATGTCAATCTTTTTATATTCTAATTATATATAATTTTATATAATTACATATAATTTTACATAAAACGTTTCTTCCCGGGTATAATAATAACTTGTAAGTTAGTAACTTAAATTTTCACAAAGACGCGAACTTTCAGATCTAAGATCAGCTATTTTTAATAATATCTCGTCGGTATCGAGAGCAATTCTCCTGGATAATGACTCTCGATTTTCATATTATTGAATCCATTCAAAATTACCGCGGTGCAAATATTTAAATGGCTGCGTCTGGCATCTGCGTAGTATCGTCCGAATTTGTCTCAAAAACGAACACACCTAAATTTCTTCCATCGTGATTTTACGCGCGGTATATCCTGTACTGTCCACGTCAGTTTACACGTTTTTCTGAGGACGTGATTTGAGAACGGCGGTTTGCTCGAAATCTCATAATAGTTGATGAACGAAACGTTCACGCAGATGACAAGCTACCTAGACATTTCCTAGCGTAAATAAGGTATTCATTACGATCGCAGGATTAATTTAGATCGTGCCGAGTGTACAAAACAGCGCACAAGCACTCGACGATATCCTTTGAGCCTATCGACTAACGTATACATTGTTTTCTTTTTTTCGAACAGTGCAACAAAGATGCATTGGACATTGTTCGCGCTGATAATCGGATCGTTTGGATCCAAATACATCCTCGTCCATGCGCAAAGAGTCGCACCGGGAGTACCGCCTCAGCATTATCAGCAGGTAACTCACTTTTCTCAATCAATTGGTTAACATATGTTTAGCAGTGCTTCTTGGTACACATGATATGGAAGCCGATTCCAAACAAGGCGTGAAGTCGATATAATTAATTTTAGCTATTAGTAAACAATTAAGTTAATTATTAGCCCATGTGTTTTTGATATCCAAATATAGAATGAAATTGTAAGAACCTAAATCCTTGTGTGAAAATATGATTCATAAAATAAACAGCTGTTATCTAGTATTATAATAGTTTGATATACATGTATTATTTATTTTTTATTTATACATTATTTTATATTTATTTTTCTGTTTTAGAATGTTCAAGTACCGCAACATGCGCAGCATGTACCACAGCAACAGGTAGACTCATATTTACATTATGTATGTTCACATACTGTGTATGTGAACCTATCATCTTCAATATATCACTGTAATTTATATTTGGCTTTCTCTTCAATATGTGTATGAATCAGTATCAAGTATTGAGTTCAATAATATCTAATTTAATAACATTCTGTTCAAGTATCAAGTACCAGTACAGCAGCAGGTTCCTATGCAACAGCAAGTACCGATGCAACAAGTACCTGTACAACAGGTACCTATGCAACAGCAAGTACCTGTACAACAACAAGTACCCATTCAACAAGTGCCTGGTCATCAACCACATGGGCATGGTCATCAAGGACCACCTCAGTTACTTAACACTGCCAATATAGAGCATGAAAAACAGTAGGTATTTGGATACGTAAAAATTTATTTTAACTCTCTCTCTCTCTCTCTCTCTCTCTATATATATATATATATATATATATATATATATATATATATGTATATATATATAAAGTATGTATAATATATAATAATTATTATTATATATAATATAACAATAATTATATAACGATAGCATTTCTTTTCTTTTAGACACATTGCTGAGCATGCTGACGTTCCAATAGATACCAGCAAGATGACAGATCAGGAGCTGCAGTTTCACTATTTCAAAATGCATGATGCAGATAATAACAACAAATTAGATGGTTGTGAGCTGATCAAGTCTCTTATACATTGGCATGGTACGAACTAAGTCTCTCTCTCTCTCTCTCTCTCTCTCTCTCTCTCTCTCTCTTGTTGTATATTTTTTCTCATATAATCGAATTTTTGAGTATTTCCTTTACATCCGTAGAACAAGGTGGCTCAGAATCCAGTGTGCAAGGCGATAAATTGTTCAAAGATGAAGAATTAGTGCAGTTGATAGATCCGATACTTAGCATGGATGATGGTAACAATGACGGTTACATCGATTATCCAGAATTTATTCGAGCTCAACAGAACGCAGCAGCTAATGCACGTACATAAATTTTGATGAACCAAACTCTACGAACTGCGATTAAAAGGATTTTGTAAAATCGAAGGAATGCAGGGATTGTTGGATTTTCATTATTACTATTTAATGATGCATTATTGACTCATTTATTCTATATGTATAATGAATCGATATTTGCGATAATGCATCCTTTATCGATTTAATTATAAATTATAAATAAGAAAATAGATGAACACACAAAAAAAGGGAGAATTTTTTTTTATATTAATGTTATAGGCAGTAGAAATTGAAACAATTGTATAATTGAAAATAATATTGTACAATTAAAGACATAATTGAGGAGTAAAATTCCTCTTAGTTATTTACGTTAGACAAAATTAATTTGAATAATATTTACTCTGCGCATCATTATTGTTCATCAAGATGGTTAATGTTCTATCGTTATTAAATTCAATTTTTTAATACAGAAGACTATTTTTAAATGAGAATATTTTATAGAATATCTCTAACTCTGTTAATAAATAAAATGGCCATTTATCAGTTTTTTCATTGTTGAATGTATAAAATAGTAATTTGCAGAATAATATTTATATTAAGATAATAAATGTTTCGTTTTCTAATGAATATTTAGGAATAATATTGATAAGGCATAAAAATAATAATAATGCATAAATGTACTTTTATCTAGCGTCAATTATCTAGTATTAATTGACAAAATTGTTTATAATTCTGTTAATTATGTTATATTCCAAAACTTTGGCAGAAATTTTTTATTAAAAAAAATATTTAGCTAAGGATAAATATAATGTGTATATAGAAAAATCAGTAATAATAACAATAATTCATAAATTTATTGATTTTTACATTTCTATATCAAAATGCTATCAATAATCACAAAAACACTTACAACTTTATATAATGTGAACAAAACTTTATCTTTACAGATTAACATATATATGTGTGTATATATATCTGTTCACAGATTTTAATAATTCAATCAATCATGGAAATACAACGTAGTACGAAAATTTGATAAATATGCATTAAATGACTAGATTGCAATAATGCATTAAAATGACTAGATTGCAATTAATGTATATAATTTATATAAGCAACTTATATTCATTTATAAATACATTCCGTTAACTAAATAATCAGCATCATGTGCAAAAGGTCCGTGTCCGCATCTTCCTCGTCGTTTTACTACTCTCAATCGGCAAACAATTAAAGCAGCTGTGATCGCGGTCGCGATAAGTCCCAATGATAATGACACCACGGCACCTTTGGGCCTTAAAACGTCATTTTCAATTATTTGAAGATGCTCCGCAATAATGTCGGGTTTTTCGCGTATTTTTGCATGCTCTTCAATTACGATCACAGTTTTATGATCTGAAAGGATCTAAATCTTATTATAACAGAAACAGATAAATACATTGTACAAGATATTCAAAGTCTATTTAAAACTTTAGAATGCATAATAATAGTTATAGCATTTGCGTAAGTCCACACATTTAACAAAGACTAATTTTTCTGTAATTTATTTGCAAATATAAAAGATGCTAGGGATAAGCTATTATTGAAAATAGATTTGTTTACCTTTTGATTCTTTTGCACGATTATGTTTAGTAACCTCATTTGCTGATAAAGTTGGTTTTTCAGTGACTTTTTTGCTCTTTACATGTGTCAAATATGTATCGGTTTTTTCTTTCTTTACAGGTTCTTTATTCTCATTTGTCAATTCATTTTTATGTTCCTCCGAGGTCTATTAATGAAAAATTATTCGCATAATTTTTCAAGATTCTATAATAATTCCCAATTGCCGAGAGACGTACTTACATCACAAGCGGGCGTCGTCGTAATTGGAAGATTTTCTACAGCTTGCTTAGGTTGAGAATTTGGTGCAACAGATGGTGCAAATTGGGGATTTTCATGCCAAACTGGCACTTTATTTGACGATGGAAAATATGGAGAATACGGATGTTTAGATTCCATATATAGCCCTCTAACATAAAATTAATCAAAAAATAAAGTCTATCTTAATTTACTATAATAATCAGAAGAAATTATAACAGTTTAGATTACCTATTCGCTTCATTATTTTCTATGACGCTCGAGCCTTTGTGATTAAATATGTGTGGTTGTTCTGAAAATATATTCACAATATAAAAATTTACAACCCAATTACAAATACGTGGCAGAATAATAATTAATATTTTTTTACATACGTTCGTAGGGATTTATATGTTGTTCGTGAACAGTATTAGGAACATAAAGATCCTTGTTTTGCTCGTATAAAGGCTGATAATCCCATTGATATCCTGACGATTCGTAATTCTTATGCATTTGCATTTGCGGCACCTCTATCGGTTGGCCAGGATATAAAATATTTTGCGGTTGCGACATTTGATGGGCTAGATTCGATATATCCCAAGGTTTAGGATTAATCTCCGGTCCAGGATAAAATGGAGGCAAAGGCTTACGCTGATTAACTATTTGCTGATATCGGAGCACATCGGCAGGCGGATGTGGCATCTGTATTATTGGAGGAACTGTCGGTTTCTCCGTAGGACATACAAGATCTGCCGCTTCATCGGAACCATCTGCACACTGCGGAATACCGTCGCAAACATTGTATATAGCTATGCAATCTCCGGATGAACGACACTCATATTGATTTCTGGTACAAGCTATTATTAAAGAAAGATTTATATTGATCTAGAAATTCTTCGGCTTTTTATAATTCAGATTAACGAATAAACGTACCTGGCTTGACCGGTATTGGCGTAGTTATTATTATTTTTGATATTTGTGTAACTACAGGTTTAACAGGTGTTTCCGTAAATCCATAATCCGACGTTATCTCATTGCTTTTCCTAAAACAAAATATAATTAATCACGAAATCGATGAGGAAAATAAAGCATTGAAAGTATGTACCTAAGGGACTTTAACTCGTGTTCCTGCTGAGATATCCTAACTTCCTCTTCCACTTGTACATTCTGTATGGGATAACTCGTGCGCACAGCGCTTGTATAATTGGCATGCCTTGTAAATTTGCACTTGAAATCATGTAATGGACCACACTGGAAAAGATAACAGCTACTTGGTTTCTGTAAAACAAAATAACGAGATGAATAGATGAATAATAGATCTAATGATAAAGAGTCCAGTAAAACAAGTTAAATAAAATATGAAAATCATTGTTCATACACTGCGTATGTACATAACATTGTGTTGAATGTGCATGTCTTACCTTTTCTTCGAAGATGAACACATCGCAACGCTCGGTCTCACAACAGTACTTCAAACAATCCAATCTGGAGTCGACGTCCAGGACATTCAAGTACTTGGCACCCATATCACGAGAGTCCTGGGTCCTAATAATTTTGTCCTTATGAATATCGAAGCTCTCGAGGCACATCTGATAGTCGTTCGTGCCGCCGTGCCTCTTCTCATTCGCTCGAATCACACTATCGCCGTAAGCTCGGTGTAGAATCGCAATGATGAAAATCAAGGGAACGACCTGACGCGCTCCGTCAAACATCGTTCCAGCTTATGCATCAATGCATCACACTGGATTGGACTCTGGAGCAGACTGGAGCATGGTAGAAGAATCCCTTCCACAATGAACTGGAGTATCCAAGTTGCGCGCGCTGGCCGCTGTTCCACTATAGTTCCGTCCATATCACGATCGATAGTCGAATCTTTCTCAGACGACAAATTCAACATGTCTTTTCTATCTTTCATGACTTTAAACATCAAAATATACGTATAGATCTGCCTGGAATTCCTTCTTTATTTTTTTTATTCCGTTTTTTTATTTGTCTCCGTGTAAATTAAATTTTTTTGTCTCCTCTAATTAAATTTCTTCAGAACGAGATTATCAATTATTAATTAAGTTACCCAAGTGCATAGCGTACTCGTGGCGTCCATGTCGATTAATACTGATCGAATGTCATCAAATGTCATCGCGAGAATTTAAATTGTAATTGCAACGCAATAATTTTTGTAGAAACATATGAGATATAATCGCATAATAACACTTTCTAATAAATTCAAGATGTAAACAGAATTTTTCCATTCTCGATTTAATTATATAATTCTTTGAATTAGAAAAAAATGAAAAGTTAGTTAAACCAAGATTAAAGTTAAACTGCATTGGTAGAAAACAGACATTACAAGTCGAAGGATATATTTTTAAAGTATTATTCTTTTTTTTATTACACAGAAATGAAAATTATATAAGAACATTTATTCTACATATGCCTTTAATTAAAATCAAATTATTAATACAGTATAATAAAGTATATCTTTAAAAATCTATCTAAATTATTTTATGGATCGCCCGTGATTATCGAAACAAAAAATTTTTTATCGCGATTGTAACGATAATTTGAAACGATTAACATTAGATTTGTTCATGTTGCTTGAAATTATCTGTATTCAGACATTGTAAAAATGAAGATATTTATAATTATAATTATAAAATAATTATAATTATAAAATATTATAATTAAGTGTAAAAAGTACAAACAGCGAGAAATCTAAGAAAAGATATAAGGGCCTTTTTCTTAAAGCAGTAACCGCAAAATACTTCCGCATATTATTGCCCTCCGAAAAAATAAATGCGCAAACTACATTTCTGAAAATTTATGAAAATAAATCGCTGAAATCGTTGAAATCTCTATTAATTTTATAGATTTATTTCAGCGATTTCAGCGATTTAATTCCAGAAGCACCTGATTTATTTCCAGGACTATATATATTCGTTATAAATATACAACTTTACAAATTTTACTTTCTAAAAATGTCAAAATATATATAAAAATTGTTTAATAATTTTTATGTACTTATAAAACTGATGAAAATTAATTCAGAACACGAATGACTCAACTTGTATATAATAAAGGTACCGAAAACTAAGATGTGTACTAAGGATTGAATAAAGTTATTTAAGTATATATTATAAATTAAAAATATAAAAGAGTTATTTACAATAATATTTATTATTTTAAATAATTACACTTTTGACTTATTTCTTATTAGCGTTTTAAATAAGTTTCTCGAATCTAGTATATATTTTTTACTTTAAATAAGTCATAACAGTTATTTTACCGAACCATGATCGGCATATTATACATATAAATGTTTAAAAAATTTTTGAAACACAGAATAATTTGCAATAACATTAGTGTCATAAATTAATTTTTTAGCTGAAAAATTAAATAATAATTAACAAGATATTTAATAATTAATTTAGTTAATATTTTAACCAAAGCTATATTGAGCAAATTGTTTGTAATACATATTAAGAAAATTTGCATATATCTTTTATAAAGGATGTATAGAATATTATCAATTTTTGTTTAAGTATAAATCATTTAAAAGTATAATGAAAATTGAGACATAATGTACCATTAGAATATTAAAAATACCTCACACATATGAATAATTATCAATTACATTTGTAAAAAGAACTGCCCAAATAATATATAGAATTAAACTAGTGCCAGATATGCCACAAAGCAAAGCGCGAAATGTATGACGATATCCGATTTGTAAAAATCATGTAAAATATAAATAAATGAATAAACCGTGAATATTTTTCATACACAATAGTAAGATATCTAAATGACGAGGGGTGGGGGAGCATGCCGCTCGGCGTGGTTGACTATACGTCATCACTTCGGCATTCGCTCGACGACCTCGGAACGAGATACACGTTGTACGAAACAATCCGCGTGTCGCATTAATCCACAAAAATTATATATATATATATGAACGCAAATTGATCAGTACTTATAATTTTCGATCCGTGAACGTGTGATTGCCGTTCGTATATATAATTATACTATCACACGCTCGAAATGATAAATTAGAAATTACGAATTATCACGTTTAGACCGGTACTCTTTAATGGTCATAAATGATAGGATGTCGATGGTTTTGCATATCATTCTCTATTTTCAGATCGAAAGCATACGATGCATAAATTTAGATTTATTAAATTACCGGATTACGATTCGAAAGTAACGAAAAACTAAAATGCGTTAATCTTTTGTTAAAAATATTTCGTACATTACGCGGATTTCGTGTAAAAATAAGTTATTATAAACTAATCATTTATTGTAGCACAATTTTAAATATCTAAGATATAGATGAGTTGTATGCGTAACGAAAAATAAAAGAAATAAAGCAAAGATTGTGTGCAATAAAGCTATTTATCGAAGAATCTTAAAAATGTAACGACTAAATTATTTTACTGATTTTGTAATATACGTTAATATTTCGACAGTTAGATGATCGGCGCGTAACCTTGGGGACTGTTTTGGTGCGGAAGGGCGGGCGACCGGCACGTCACGTTTATGCGAAGTTACCATACGCAGTCATTCCATTACCGAAGCTCGTACAAGTAGGTAGCTCTACCGTTCTTCTTTACATTTCTTTTTCAAACGTAATCGTAACAAATGCTAGATAATATGGAACATTATACTTTATGAATACTCATAGGTTACTAGCACATACAATTAACATTCATAAAAGAATCGAGATGAAAAAATAAAATTTATTACTATTTCGCAATAATTACGGACGACAATTATTTTTGTTAAAACATTTTTGTCTCGCTTGAGCATAACTCTCGATTATTCTTCGAACGATATCTCACGATAGTCAAAAGCTACGTTAACACCTTCATGCAAATAACGCATTTATACAAATAACGCAATTTATGCGATTCCTATTTTAACAATTAATTTAATTTTCGCAATTAACAATTTAATTTTTCGTTTTAGTTCATCTTTCGTGATATGATATATCCGTAAAAAATTAAGCGTAACTTTGGAACTGTTTGTCGGTAATAAAGATATATTTCTTTTTTTTTGTTAATCTCTAGCTCATTCCATTGACTCTAATTATATCTTACAGATCTATATATTCCATTGACTCTAATTATATCGTAATAAGAGATTCAGTCCTTTTATACTCTGAATTTATTTTGCAATGGTGACGAATTGACGTCTGTTTAATATTCATTTCTAAAAGTCAACTGATAATTGTTTAGTAATATAGATAATAATTGTATTACATTTTTCAGATGATATTGTACCCTCTCACGGGTACACCTTGACGTGGTGAGAGGGCTCAGTACTCAGAGGATGGGTACACGAAAAAAATGATTTTTCTTAAGTATCTAAAAATTTTCGGATTTATCTCAATGATATATATCTAGATAAATTTTTAAATATTGAGTAAAATCGTTTTCTTCGTGTAAAAATCCGACGGGAAAGCTAACGTACCCTCGTCCGCCGATTTAATTAAAAGTGAACGAACCGCAGCCGGTTCGTCGCGTCGCGCGTTTGTTTCGGGAGTGCCGTTAA
>Ga0157363_1003300_pt1 | contig 14548 bp, 9 predicted proteins | sample AttsexASBM1_FD_111477 | JGI IMG/M metagenome (GOLD analysis project Ga0157363, IMG submission 111477) | Fungus gardens microbial communities from leaf cutter ant in Ribeirão Preto, State of São Paulo, Brazil - Atta sexdens ASBM1 | ecosystem: Host-associated > Fungi > Mycelium > Unclassified ...
ATATATATATATATATATATATATATATATATATATATATATATATTGCAATACATACATGATACTACACTTTCTTTCAAAGGAAATTTTGGTGTTGACATGATGAATGCTTGAGAATACAGCTACGATATTGAGTTCCGTTAAGGCAATGCAATGGTATTTCTTAACAGTGACAGCATTTCGCTTAGGCGCAACGATTAGTCATAATTAAATGATACCGTCATCCATTGTCAAAATTTTGTACTCCGTATACAGCAAATGATAAGCTATTGTTGAGATTAGAGCTAAATTCAACAATTACCAATAATGAAACCTAACCTAACAATAAAGATAAATAAGAAATTTAATTTATAACCTCCCAATAAGAGCACTTCAACGAAAATATTTTTCACTTGCACGCAAATTGTTCTGTACCTCATATATGACGTAAGTGAATGAACAATAGATAGAAATAATAATTAATGATGCCCATGACCTTACAACGAAATCATCAGTTGTCAACTTTTTACGCAACGCGCTGGCTATGTTAAAGGAAGTTTCCATTGAAATCGAAAGCTTGAAACGATAAAAAACTTTATGAAATTTCTTTTAATAAAATACGTGTCGTGAATATAATATGCTCAATGATATACTAATTGAAATAAAAAATATTATTTTTAATAAGAGAAGATCTAATTTCATTCATAGTATATACTAGATTTTTCAATCTTGCGTTTGAATTTCCTGCTCTTTCAGGCCAATATTAAGGTCATTCTACATTGATCGTATCGTCGAAAGCGTCATGTAACTTTATTCCGGATCTACAATAGATTTTTAAGCTTTAAGCCATAAGGAATGGATGAATCACAATCAATTATTTTTCTCGTACTCGACTGTAGTTGGTCAATTCTTACGGTTTAAAGCTTAAAATATCTATTGTAGATTCGAACTTAAAATTGAAGCAACGGATTGGCTGAAGAAATGAGCTTGTGACTTGCGACATCTACAATATGACCAATGTAGAATGGCCTTAATATCGACTTCATACCAATCACATCTATCTAACTAGGGAAATTTTTAGGGAACTTTAGGAAAAACAACTAAGCTGCGCAATGCACATGTGACTAATGAAGAAAATGATGTACAATACGAAAGAACTATATATATATTTTTTTTTGTTTATAGATAGCGAAACAGGAAAAGCATCATAATTGATATTTTTAATAAATTTAACATTTACTTTTTATTTAACAACATTTAGGATTTATAAGAGTAATGTGTTTTTGTACTATCGGTAAGCATGGCTCGAATATAATTTATATTTGTAATGAATAACGCAATATTGATATAGGATTACTTATTACATTATCCTTTGTAGGAAATAAATTGGGACGCTATTACAGTTTAACATATTGCAATACTATATATTTGTTGTAGTCGTTGAAGTATACCAAAGGAAATAAAATGGGTAAAGTTTTTTTGTAAAGACAGTATTTTATCTTCAGGAAGCAATTTATAGTAAATAATTAAAAAATGATTTCTTTTGTAGATAAAATGTGTACTCCCGAAGAAATCGAGAAAAAGCGTTTATTAGCATTGCAGAGAAGGCAGCAATCTCAATTAAAAGCACAAAGTACACCCACAAGTAATCAAACTTATCAACAGTCAAAATTAAATGACAACGAAAATATTGCACGGCAAATCAAAACAAATTTAAATGACAACGAAAATATTATACGACAAAATAAAACAAACAATCGTTTCAATCCTATAGAACTCAAAAAATTTTTCAATCCAATGTCTGTAACAGGAAAATGTTACATGATCAGTAATGATAGATTTGCCATAGAATTATCAGCATTTATACCTGAAATTATTGATACATTTAGAACAGTTCCAAGCAGAATATACGGTAAATATGTTTATTATATAAATAAATTGCTTGACTTAATGTGTACAATATTTCTAATTTTTATTAATATTTAATTTTACAGATTCGAAATCCAGAATATGGAATTTTCATCTCAATGATTATAATAATTTATTAAAGACATTGTATTCTAAGCGTTGTGATTTATCTCTAACAAGGATACCAGAGGCTGTCCTTCGGGTAATTAGAAATTAAAGTAAAAATATACATTAAGAAGCTATAAATATAATCGCATATATTTCTATTTTAGATATTCAAAAAAAACTTAAAGTCAGACACTCAATTACCAGAACATGATTTATCAAAAATTGATGAAAAGTTAACAAAATCTTTAATGCCGTTTCAACGAGAGGGCATTTGGTAAATCTATTTTTATATGCAATTACTATGTACGTATTTTATATATTTTTATTAATATATTTTATATAATTTATTCCAGCTATGGTATATCGAAGAATGGTCGTTGTATGATTGCAGATGATATGGGTTTAGGAAAGACTATACAAGCGTTAGGCATTGCACATTATTATAAGGAAAGTTGGCCTCTTCTTATTGTGACTCCTTCGTCAGTGAGGTAAGCTCTGTTGTAATTGATGTAATGAAAGTATTAGTATTAGAGATGCTTTATATAGGTACCAGTGGTCTGCAGCAATCTGTGAATTCTTACCATCCGTACCTGTACATTATATTAAGCAATTTGAGCATGCAAAAGATCGCATTGAAGATGACAAAATCACTATAACATCATATGATTTGTTAGTGCGAGCCGAAAATACTTTTGCAAAACATATTTATGGATTTATTATTCTGGTATATAAATATATACGTTATTTTTTAATAAATCGAATATTGTTATTGCTATTATATTTTGTGAAATTGTAGGACGAATCCCACGTTTTGAAGAGCAATAAGACTGCGCGATTTCAAGCTGCTAGTCGAATATGTACCCATGCACGTCATATTGTATTGCTCACAGGCACTCCGGCTCTGTCAAGACCAATCGAATTGTATACACAGATTAGCCTTGCTATTCCACGTTTTATGAGGTAATTAGAAAGACTAGATATTTTGATATTTGTTTTATTTATATAAATAGGCATATATTTTGTAAGTATTATTTTGCAGCTATGAGGACTATGGTATACGTTATTGCGCAGGACAAAAATCTGTGTATGGTTGGGATTTCCTAGGCTCCTCAAATTCACAAGAGTTACAAGCACTGCTAAAGTCAAATTGCATGATTCGAAGATTGAAAGCTGACGTTTTAAATCAGATGCCATCTAAGATAAGGTTTTAAAAGAAAATATTTTTATGATGTCAGCAACTTTGATTAGAAGGCTAAGCATATTTTTATTTATTTGTGCGTTTTAGGGAGGTGATTATTTTAGATTCAGGTTTGATAAAATTTGGTAAGCAAATGAGGGAGATGTCGCAACGATTGCAAACAAATATTACGGCTTTGGAAAGGCATAATGCTCTATTACAATATTATTCCCAGTCTAGCTATGCGAGAGTGAAGGCAGTACGGTGGGTAAATAGTAAACTTATATTTTTAAAGAAAGTAAATAATTTCTATTTTAATTAATTTAACATTGGTATATTACAGCAATTACGTTACAAACTTATTTGAAAATAAAAAAAAATGTATTTTATATGGTCATCATCAAATTATTTTGGATGCTGTTTGCGAAGCTGCTGAATCTGTAGGCATAGCGTAAGTTTTTATTAATAGGATGTAGAGAATCATTTGACTAGTTTAATTTAACGAATGACTGTGTTAATTCTTTTTATAATTATGTTCCTGATGAATTTTATTGTTGAATTTTTAATATTAAGATTATATTGAAAAGCAGGATCAAAACGTATATATGTTTATTTTTTTTAATAAAATATATATGTTCTTACATTAACAATTTGTGTTAACTCTGAAAGGCTTCTTTTAATTTATAATTTATTATTTCATTAAAGTCTAAATTGAGTAGTTATCCATTAGTTTTTCCGTTTAAGTTTTTATAATTATCGCCAGTATATTATATATTGCAATTATGACAATTTCCAGGTATATAAGAATTGATGGCAAAACTAATTCAGAACAGAGGCAACTTCTGATCGACAAGTTTCAAGAATGTGATGAATGTTTAGCAGCGATTCTGTCAATCACTGCTGTGAACGCAGGTGTTACATTAACGGCCGCAAATCTCGTAGTCTTCACCGAATTATTTTGGAACCCTGGTGTAATTAATGTTTACCAAAAAAAGAAAATCTTAATAAAGTATATATAAAATTCATCTCACGTTAACGTATGAAATCATTTTCAGATCTTGTCTCAAGCGGAAGACAGAGTGCATAGAATCGGACAAAACAATACTGTCACAATCCAATACTTGATAGCGCAAAACACTGCAGATGATTATATATGGCCGTTGCTTAACAAAAAAAAGGACATTCTAAATGCAGTCGGTCTCAAACAGGATCTCTCAATAAATAACATCGACATCGCAGTACAAAATAGCAAGCAACAAGACTTGACTTCTTTCTTAAATATTTCTGCGTCTTCTGGATCACAGTTACAGCTTGATATGGAGATTTCTCCAGCAATTCCAGAAGTGTCTCCTTCAAATATTAAAGAATTACTCGAAGTCGATGATGAATGCTTTGACTCTTGTGATTGGGATAATATGTGAATGGACAATAATTTAATAATTTATTCTCTTTTCAAAGACATATTTTTTGTATGAAAAAAAATAAAAGATTCTATGTTTTCATCTCGGATTCTTTTTTTTTAATTTTTTTTATTTTTTGTATTACTTTCTCAGGTGAAATTTCACCGAGATTGAATACCAGATCAAGTCTGTCCTGTTTTAAGGATTAAATCAAATAAGTAAATTTTTGGAAAAGGAGAGTGATATGAATTACGAGATACTGTAATAATGTATAAGAATACTATAGTCTGTTTTATCGAGTAGTTTTACAACCGGCTGCGAATGATTACGAACCTATGGTAACGTTCAGCAGATGGCAGCTTTCATGCTTTCACGAGGTTCAACGAGGATTCGGCAGCACGCGTGAATTTTGGTTAATGTTGTTTATAACAAAGTGAATGACAATGTCTCTTTTCAACGTGCGGCAATTCTTTGGCACGTTGTATCAGCGTTACATGTTCTCATTACCGGCAATACACTTATCTCGCACGCAAAAGGTAAGAGCGAAATCGGCGACTTCTCAAGGTTAGAGTAAATACTTTCACTATTTGCACTTGATCTCATTATTGTTCATTACATAATAATGTAAAAAAATTATAGAGTCAAGGTAACAATTGCATGGGGATTTTATTATTAAAATTAAATTTAAATTTGGTGGCATGAGTATAAGTCTATTAGTTGTATATGTTTCTTTCAGATTTTTATTATCTGCTTCACTAGCGGTTCAATATTACTGGGAGGACTGGCACAATTTTTGAAGAGACGACGAAGACACCCTATTCCATCTTCCAGAAGGCATTACAGAGACTACAAAACAAGATTAGGCAATATTAAGAATGCTAATTTTGGTAATACTATTGATATGCTATCACGTTTACATAAACCAATTCAATTATGAAGTTAAATGCAATGTAAAACGAATATTTATTAATGATTTTTATTAATGATTATATAATAAAGCAAAATGTTTTTTGTTACATCAAACATTTAGATGTATTGTCACAAGCATCTTGGGCAAGAAGAAGTGAAGCCAGCACTAGAAGTCATATTAGTGATCGTGCATCACTCATCTCCTCTGTGCCAGGGGGTCCAGACAATAATGAAAAACTTACTCCACAACAATATGGTGTTCTTGGTAAGTTTTTGATGAAATTTATCATTAATAATTCAGATATATTTTACATTAAAAAATAGCTGAAATATAATCAATGATATAAAGGCTGCATTTCACTCACAATGCTCATTTCATCCTTTATCAAATGTTAAATAAGGACAAACGATGCTCATAAGTGTTGCGTTAAGTGGAATGCAGCCCAAGTCTATTGGGAAATTATATTCGATTTATATTTAAAAATATTTTCGTATACTTCTTGATTTTTTAAATAAAAATTTAGGATATATATAATCCAGAAATATAGAAATTTCAGTAGATTTTGTTGACCATATTGATGACCATGTGCTCTTATCTTTCTTTAATATTGATATATTTCTTATGCGATAATCTTGATTTTTTTAAATCAAAATACAAAGTTTCCTGCGTTCTTGATTATATAATCTACTTATTGGAGATTTTGAGAAATGTAGATATTGCCAGGAATTCTTTTATATGTACATAGCGTTTATATTTACATGATAATGTACAATACAGCAGCATTATTCACAAATAATACATCTGAGTGTTGAGAATATAGATATTTTTAGAACGATTCTTGGCTTCGCCAAAGTCGAGTTTTTTTTTTTTTTAAGGATTTATTTACGTCTCTACCGACATATAGGGTGAATTGTCAAGAAGTTAATTTGTGATCTTGGGTTGTACGAACATACAGCTTCCTTTTTCGAACTCTATATTAAAATTGCGCCGCCCACTCGTTAATTATGTTTCGTTCATTAACTAGGAATATCGAAGAAATATCATAGGTACCACAAATTTTATTTGCGTTTGTCTTCTATCGTTGCCTTTCTCTGACTTCCTCGCAAGTCTTTCGATCTCATAACGAATTATTGCTTTCTCTCACAATCAACGAATTGTTCAAAATAATGCTTTCTTTTTCCTTTTCGTGTTTACATAAAGTTTGAATATCACAACAGGCGTGATTAGGCTACGTTAATAAACGTCGTTAGAGACACTTTTAGCCCGAAATAAACGGTTTCGCGCTAATCCTACGGTATTCATCGATTAATAGTAAAATATAATTGTACTTGTGTGTGACGCTACTATCAATAGAGAAAATATTTAAATCATATTATATAAATAAGCTTACTACACAATATTACAACTATCAAGATCATAGAAATACATATTATATACATACATGTGGATACTTCTTCGGTAAAAACGCTAACAACGCAACCTCGTATGAAAAAATGACCGTCGCCGTTAGTCTTTCGAGTAAACAAAAAAATGCTTCCACAAAACGTTGAACTCAATAATTTTATACTTCTCACGCGTACCAAAATATTCTATCCTCTTCTTTATTAATAGATTATTTAGATATTTATATTATATATACCAATAGTTCCTCCATCATTATATGTCTTTTTCAACAGTATTCTAAGAAACCTGCAAATCCTATCACTTTACTAGCGACAGATGGGTACACAATTGTTTAAAATCGAAAAAAAATACACATATTGCATCAGCAAATTCAACACGCTCGTGAATAGCATTATCACTTAACGTTATCGTAATATATAATTAAACATTAAGCGATTAGCTCGTACGTTTGTCATTTCGCTGTAATATTGCATAATTTTAGAACTTAATCGAATTGTATCGTAAAAAAAACGTACCCATCTACTTCCTACACTTTATACGGTTTTCTCTCTTACTTACTATCCTTATAAATTTTACAATCTTCTAAAATTATACGACAATCTCTCAAAAATATATCGTAGCAGAATTAATTCGCATATCTTGCTCTTTTCCTCCATTGCTTAACTTCTATTTGCCTTCCGACTCGTATATACGCTACTATTCGTTCAAAACGTTATTCGCGGCATTTATAGCTCTTACTCAATTCTCTCTCTCTCTCTAAAAAAAGAATGTCCTTTAAAGCGATTAGTCTTCTAAAAGGATCTAGAATTACGCTTTTGCGAAGGCATAAGACATACATTATAGCTGGAAAGTCGATTCGCAGCAGGATTAGAAAAAGACGGAATGTTACACGGTCGGTTCAACAATATAACGGGTGAACGTTTCGCGGCCAGGTTAATCTACCTGCACATCAGTCGCTGCGATCTCGTTCTTGTACTTAACTCATTGTCGTGAGACTAGCTCCATTGTTCAGTTGCGAAGATACTTTTCTCTCGCTCTCTCTTGTTTCTCTAAGCGCATTTGTGTATGTGTGTTTGTGTGTATAATAATAATTATATATATATATATATATATATATATATATATATATATATATATATATATATTAAATATCGAGTTTTTTTTAAAGGCAAGCATGTATCAGCACCGCAATCCAACGGTGCATGTATGTATGAGTGTTGAAATAAAAGGAAGTCATTTACGCGATAATCGCTACGTACGAAATTACAGCAATTTTCTTTCCGCGTATATGTATTTTTTTGTTCTTTTTTTCTGTGTAATTCTTTTTTTTTTCTTTTTTAATCCTTTTTCCATTTTCGGGACTGTGTCGTCTACTGGGTTATATTATTATATTACTATTACGGGAATTAGGAATTAACGTTTAGAGGCGGCGGTGGCGAACATGCAATCGGATCTTCACGTAATTTTATGGAGGATCAGCAACAGTAGAAGCGGAATGACGAGCGTCAATAAGCTCGACTGAAACGCAACGGACGTGGCACCGCCATACTGCACCTCCACCTTCAATAACAACGGAGTATTGTTGTCATTATGCATGCCTGTCGATATGTCCGTTTTCTTCGGCGGTATGATTAGGTTCTCGTCGTGATCTATGTCCGAGTCGTCCGTCTGGTGCCGGTGTGTTGTCCGGCTCGAGTCTTGCTTCATTGTTGTCGGCACCGTCATCGTTGTCATCAACGTTGTGGTTGATGGGTCGGTGGTTGTAGTAGGCGGTGGCACGGTAGTTGGTACCAAACTGAAATTGCTTAGGAAGTAAATGGGTCCGAATTCCGGTGTGATGTCAAACAATGTTTCCTCCTGTCGAGTGCCGCTGATCATGCGCGATATCGTCGTACTATCCTCGTAATGCGAAATCAAGTTTGCGGAGTATGGTACCTCCATGTCCGTATAGTTTGCCTTCAGAGTCACGTTTACGCCCGTACCAGGTTGCAGATAGATCAGCACGCTGTAAAAGAAAATATGTCAAGCTTGTTGATAATTTAGAAATCGATCTCTATAATATAAATCGTACGTGTATCTTTTTTTAACAATAAATAACGAATCGCGCTTTCTATAAAAAGTTTCGTACCTATAAAAAAATTTAATTGGTAATTTAGTTTCATTATTCAGGTGAGATATATATTTATAATTTATGTAAGGACACGTTTAGGATTACCAAGAACCTTGAGGACTGAACGTGTTAACATAACACTGAACTGTAACTGGAACGCGGGTCCGATGTATGATCGTGACGATTGTGTTGCGTTGAAGTATCATTTAAGCTGAAAGCACGACAGAGTATTCTAGGGCACACTGAGCGGGAAGGGTGGTACGAAGTTGTCGTGCAAAGTGCACTCCAGGCTCATCTCCGCCGCGCGCGAGCTTCAATGATGCACAGGAAGCGATGAAGTGTCTCGGGGAGGGGAGGGTTAACCAGAGAAAATGGGCGAGAGAGGGGGGGGGAGAGAAAGATAGAGATACAGTTACATTATAGAATAAATTTGAATAAATCTCTAATTATACCTAATTATAGAGATATGAGATGAGATTACGAGCTCAATCACTGCAAATCATACGCTTGTTCGACTTATGACTCATTTAACGTTCTATGTTGCCAATTCGCGTCGTAATCCTCACGATTATCCGCCTTTGATCTGCTCATTCGCCGCAAACGCGATGATAGAACTCCACACTTCATCATGTTCGCAATCATTATGCAAGCGTGGGGAGATAGGTAGGATAGGATTAATTTAAATTAGCAATTCCGTAACGCTTCAAAAATAAAATTTAAATGTTACTTGTCACTTTAACTTCTATGTGACTTTGACTCGCTATTTTTTGGAATATAAATGAAACATTTTATCTCTGAATACGCATAAAGAAAAGCTCTAAATTTACATACCTGCCGTTCAACTTCATTGCTCATGACAATTTAAAACGATACTTACTTGTAAGCCTCCGTGCGATTCTCGTCATCGCGTGTACCCCACGTTATGTTCGGTAAGGATGTGCCGTTAATTAGCGTGATCGTGGTGCTCAAGCCGTTCAAGATGGCGTGCCTGCGACCCCAGTAGACCGAGTACTTGTAGTTGTATACACAGGCTTCTGCCAAGTTTGCCGGTTCCGCTCCACGGTTGACGATCGTCGCCTCGCTGAGTATGCGAGGTACGCGCTTAATATCGCGCCTCTTAGACCAGTTAAGTTTAACGGAGCCGAGCTCATAACGGATCGGCTCGGCCTCCACCAGCAGCTCACCGGACTTCGCAGACTCTTCTTCGCCTTTCTGCAAAAGAAAACTGAATCTTATGCGTTCACCGTCGGTAACTCAATTACTTTGCAAATGAATTATGCTGTCATTAATATGACGCATATCTGCCACGAACTTAACTGCTTCTTGAAAAAAAGAAAAAAATTCTTAGAATCAATAAATTGAATTTAATGTGATATTCCTATTCATCAATCCTTAGCGTGTTAGCAACGCTTTAAATGAGAAGTTTATTTATTCGCGCTTCCAAAGTTTAACTTGTTGGAATCTTGTTTTCTAATACTGACGTTTTGCCAAGACGGAATCAAAACAGGAAGACGGCAATGCACTTTTCTCTTTTATCAATTCGGAAAAATTCGAAAGAACTCGATACTCACCTCGTTCACATAAACGATAGTACCGAAGTTCTCAGGCGAACTGAGCGTACCGATATAGTGAGTGTACCGCGGTTTCTCCAGATCTTTAGGGACCTCATGCCGAGCTACCAGCATTGTCTTATCGGCGTACACCGCACCCACGGGAGGCGGGGTGTACTTGTTCCATTGAATCCACGAAATTCGCGCCGCCCCATCAACGTTCTCCAGTAGCTCATACTTCTCGTACGATTGTACAACACCATGTATTGTCACTGTGCAGACCTTCTCCTTTTCTTTCTGTGTACCGGCCACCCATACGCCACTATGCATCGCGCGGCACACGTAAAGCACCAGTCTCTTTACCTCCGCTTGATTAGCATAATTCTCATCTGCAATAAGTCCGCGTGAAGACAATCAGTCTCATCACTAGACAGTTCGATTTTTATGCCTCGTGCCCACGATAGAAATCAATCTGATATCTCAGACAGAGAAAGAATTAACAAATCGATTACATGATCAATGCGATTGATCAATTCTTTCTTCATCCGAGATCTCGATCTGAGATTTCTAACATTGAGGATACAAGACTTAAGATCTAACGTTTTTGTCTCGCACGACAAGAAATGTCTAGACTCGCTTTTTTTAGGCTTTCATGGGTATTATTTTCAAAGATACTAGAAAGTTTGCGGGTTATCACCATGTTTTCATCCATTACTAATGCCAACGTTTCGTGAACTTTGCCGTTCACTTCATTACGTGCGCTCGGCAAGATTTACGAAACGTTAACGTTAGTAATGAATGAAAACACGACGATAACCCACAAACCTTCTGGGATCTTTGAAATGTCTAGACTTTGACGCTAATATTCTCGCAAATTGTATTTAAATCTAGCGCGTTCCTGAGTGTCTCGATTTCTGAATGAAGCATAAACGAGCGTGACGAGTCTGACGTAATGATGCACAATTAATAGTTCACGTAAGTCGAACTCCATCCAGGCCAAGGAAACGAACGAATGAACGGTTTGTTTCAGTGAATACGAACGTCAACATGGCGACATTCATCAAAAACAAGCTGCTCATTTCTGTTTGTTCGCACTCGTTCGGTCTGACCTCGGCTTTTGCGCGGCACATTGCGCGCATTGTGACGATCCAGGTGTATTATCGTCGCACCTTGACTATCCGGTACGTTCTCGCTGCCACCGATGATTATCTCCTTCGAATCGCTCGGGTTGTAGTGCGTCACCGGTAGCCATTTGAGCGTGGTTGAGGTAAGCGTCTGGTGGCCGTACTTCGATAATATGTGCACGCTATTGTCCGCGGTAGTTGCCGACAGCAGGAGGATGCAGCCGAGCACTCCTAAGGCGAGGTAATTCTTCTGCCGAAGCATCTGCAAACGAGAAACGAGTGGGTTAATTTCTTAGCCCTTATCATCTCATAAAGGGATTGGCAATGCATGCAGCAATGATAATAATTCTGCATAAACTCTTTATCTAGGAGTTTGCCTATACTGAAGGAAAATATCAAATCTTAATAAATATTTATTTGAATAATTCTAATATTTACTAAATGTAAACATATATTTATTTGTTAAAACCATCAATTTGTGATTTAACTAACATTTTTTTGAGTAAATTTTTATTTACTGTGTGTTAATTTAATACTATTCAAAAAAATATGTATTAAGATGCAGTAAATTTTTTTTCAGTAGTCTGATTTCAATGAATAAGACAATATCTGAAGATTTCGTTCTCGTCCTCAGAACAATCGAATAGAATTGATCAATTCACATTATCTAGACAATTTTCTGGCGATTTCAAGAATAATACAGCAACCTCGATAGTTTTAGAGAACCGCAATCTCGTTACATGGAACGTAAAAGGTTCAAGTATCTATCCCTTTCTGGCTTTCCCATTTTTCTGTCGGAGGTCAACGGCGCGGCCGTGCTATGCAAAAAATGCGCGCGATTTTCCGGCGATTAACACGCAACGAAGGGGCACGCTTCCATCCTATCTAATCGCATCACGATCGGCAGCAAAAAGGAAGAAAAAAACCGACAGACACGAAGCGCACGCATAGCTTTGCGCTACCTAACTCTACTCTCAGTGAGAAGCTGGCCGCCCCTCTGGGGGCTTTGTGATTACGTTTCCGCTTACTATGCCGAGCGTGTCTTCAACACGAATCCCCTCTCCCCCGATATAACTGGATCTTGACTTGGTTTTCTCTTGCCTCTGTATTTTCGCATCGGTTGGTTCGGTAACAAGCGAAAAGGAAAATCCGTGAACTCTAACACTCACAAAAGAGAAAGAGAGAGAAAGAGTCTGTAATCCTCGAATCTTTCTTTGGAGGAGATATATGTCTTGTAAAAATCGATATATGTCTTGTAAAAATGTAAAGTCTACATAGGAGTTGTAGACGGTCATAATCTTAAATCGTAGGAAACTGATCAACCACAATCAAATATAACGAAAATACTCGACTAGAATTGATCAATTTCCTACGATTTGAGGCCCTACGACCAACTACGACTTTTTTTAGACGAGCCTTAATAATCTCAAAAAAGTGTGAATGAATTAAAAGTGTCAGAAATGTGCTTTGCAGCAAGAGATGTATGACACAGCGATCATTTTATCTTTAACATTGGTAAATAACAAAAATGTAATGATACACTATATTACATTGTCATCTGTGTTTTAGCTGAAAAACATTCAAAATCAACATCATGAACATCTCTAGGTCTGTTTTCTTCTATGATTAATCTAGTAAACACTTTTAGAACTTAAAATGAGATAGGTATGTTTGATATTTGGCAAAAGCGAGAAAGAGATTTCTAGTGCAGAAATAAAAAACAGACTTTCTATCAGGATCAATTATTTTAGCAGCGATGAAAAAGCTGCAAAGTACCACGAGTTGCGATCGTTTCAATCGGGATTCGAGCATGAACGGCGGCAACGGAAGTCGAAGGCAGCGGTGAATGAGCCGTTGACTGGCGTGTGTTTACAAAGGCAATGACAAGTTGCATAATTGCTCACTCAATCCGTAATCGATATAACGGCCGCGTGATGTTAATTCCAAGCGGTCTCCTCATCGCGTAACATAACCAACGGCGACGATAATTCTAAAGGAGCTCAGTGTCGACTCGAAACCGACTAGTTTCTCGAGCACCCGACATATCGGCTTCAAGTAACCGTAACGGTTCCGTGGCATATCCGTTTACACGATAATACGCTCGTTTCACACCGTCCGGTTTCCACCGTTTGAAAGTCACCCACGAAAAACAGAGAAAGAATCTATTCTCCTCTCGGAAGAAGCCTCTCGGGCGCTTTCAAAGGCGAGGATTTAGTAAAGTGGCTTGGAATATTTATCAATTTATCAATAGAATTGCAAAAAAAAACTGGATTCGAAATAAAAGGACTTGACAATGACACGAAAGTTTCATTTTTTCCTGACAAGAGGAGCAATCCTCCTCGCGATCGCTTTAAGGAAAAACCGCTTCTTCTAATGATTGAATTTTAAATTTCGAAAAAACCGAAGTCCAATATACCGTCAGTCCGATTTTTCATTAATCAATAGCGACGGAAATGTGGAACAGCGCGATTGATACGACTTGTAATATATACATATGAAATAATATCAGACTTCGGAATTTTGCGATGGAAACGTGCGTGACCTGCCGTAATGCTGTCTGTGATGCCATAGTAATGCGCATGATATCGTAATGGATAGAGGATTTAATGACGGTTTTCCGAATAGAATGAGGCCTAACGTAGGAGTAGTAATTGAAATGTCAGCTTGATTTTAACGATGCGACGATGTTAAGTGGTAAAAAGGAAACATTAACGAGGTAGGAAGTAACTGGTATCCTTAGAGCAATCTAATATCATTTCGTTCTCGCAAGAATTACAACTAGAATTATTCAAATTATATTCTACAGTTGATTAATTTCAGACTTGTACTTCCTATACATCGTTTACCTTTCAATTAATTTTCCACGCTTCATATCGAG
>Ga0157363_1003301_pt1 | contig 14547 bp, 9 predicted proteins | sample AttsexASBM1_FD_111477 | JGI IMG/M metagenome (GOLD analysis project Ga0157363, IMG submission 111477) | Fungus gardens microbial communities from leaf cutter ant in Ribeirão Preto, State of São Paulo, Brazil - Atta sexdens ASBM1 | ecosystem: Host-associated > Fungi > Mycelium > Unclassified ...
AGCTTCAAGGACTTCACGGGAAGCAAGAATAACAGGTAAGTCCTTATGTGCGCGTCAACTCTTCACTTCGTTTTATCCTCCTGTCGTTTTTCGCTCAACTCACCTGCATCCGCACGTTGAAGACCATTTGTCTCCGCTTGATCTTTCTCCCATTCTCCATCGCGTTATTTTCTCGCCTTTATATGTATATATGGGGCGCGAGAAGAGTATATATAAATTTCTGTCGTGGAGATGCACGTTCAAGTTTTCTCGGCAACTGTTCCTTTCCTCGCCATTTAATCGCATGTTTTATTTGCGAACTCGCGCATGACAAATTCGCGCGGTGTAAAACGATTCATCGTGGCTTCGTATTTAACGCCTCGTCTATAATGCATCGAGAGAAATTATTTTGTTACAAGCGTCAGTAATTGAAACTTTTGCTAAACTTTTTGCACCTAAAAATAAAAGTAATTATAAATAAAGCAATGTGTTTAAATCAAAAGTTTTTATGAACTATTACGCCACGAGTTGTCGCTTTTTATTTAAAACATAGAATAGAATAAAATATGCAATAAAGTAGGAATGTATAGTATTTGTTGAATATAAGATATTGTGATATTAGCCACTTTTGAAAAGTACTTATAGAGAGTTGTGCTCATAATCACTTTTCAGGACAGTGTCTACAGCATATCAAATTTTCAGTCAATCGAAATTCAATAAGAATTGTCCTTTCTAATAGATTCTCTTTAAGCAACAAATGTATTAAGCTTCAAAAAACATCCCTCTTATTTTGTTTCATATTACAGGCAATGAAATGTATCGGAATACCTTGCAAGATTAGGTTCCTGTCAGATGTATCGATAGGTTTATCATAAATTGACATGTCTATCCTTCACTGAAGTCATCGATCTTAGAAAGTACGGATGTCTCGATAATGTGATCCTCCTTTATCGATCTATTCCCATCGTCGCCTCTCGCACGATTCTTATGGGGCAGTAGAAACGGTAACGAAGAATACGGTACGCGTACGGTGCGATCTGGCAAATTGCGACGGCACTCTGCGAGATTAAACTCAGGAGACTAATTAAATGAGGACACGTAAACGAGCGCGATTTAAATCTCTCTCCGCTCCGGGTGAACGCTGAAAATCTTCATAGTTCTCTCCCAGTTGGAATCGTACGGTTTTGTCCCCAGTCACGCTCCGGGATGCGGACGCGCTCGAGCGGAAGAATCAAATCTAAAGGTTGAATAGGAGCTAACGACACCGCCGCGCGATTTCATGTCTGGACCAGCGTGCTACTGGCCGCCCATCGGTCGCTCAAAAGGGCGTGTCTGATGATATCCGGCTCGCCGATTAAGTTCCAGCTCTTCAGATTGTACTGCAAGGATTGTACTGCACGGAAAGTGCGCGGAAATGTCTCTGATGAAGTTTTCATTTGTACGTAAAAATCGCGTAGTCAGGAAAGAGAAATTTGGTTTGTTGTGTATATATTTGAAAAAGAAAAACCCGACGAGTATAAAAGTGATATAACAAGATCGAATTAAACAATATAAATTCTTATATATTTAAGATTTTAATAAATTTGTAACTATTGAATATATATATCTACAAATACATATCAACAGTGATAAAACTGTATTATACGTTAAAGTAATATAATTAAAACAAACAACCCAAACGTTCAACCTTTAATAAAAACCGGATTAATTAACAACTGGTTTTATAAAAGAATCCTCCTCTCCTTTCTTACTTGATATCCATTGTTCAAGAATAAGTATTACTCGACAATAGAATGCGTTGCAGTGAACGCGTTAATGCTGCAAGCAATTTATTTAAATTAAAATTTTCAAAATTTCCCCGTGGATTCTCTTTTTCCTCGTTTTATTTTAAAATTTTCTACTTTCAACTTATCGTTAAGTCTTGGCACTTCATTTATTTAAGATGATCCTGAAAGAAGCTTATTTAAATTTCGCTCAAGCATGTCTCATGGCAAAGTAATTCATTAAACTGAATAATTTAACAAAGTGAGAAAACACACTTTCGCGTGATACATGTTTTTAGGAGTAAATTCGCAAGGAAAAACGGGCTCTTCTGGCAAAACGTTTTGAACCGATGAAAAACTTAATCACCCGTAGGAAAGCCGAGTCCCTGCCTTGGGCGCGTGAGTTCTGATTGCAAGAAGTCAGTCACAAAAAGTTTCCCAAAGCTCGCAAAAGACAAACTATGTGCCAGAAATGTTCTCCGCAGGACATTTTCCTCCTCCGTTGTGGAAATCCGCTTTCCTTCACGTAATTGAGGGCCTAGAACTGTAAGCTGACATTTTTGTTAAGAATAAGACGGCGATATTGCACGGAACGTAAAAGAGAGCAATTTCACATCGGAGCCAGGCATATTCCCCTCGAGGCTTCATCAAAGCTGTCTACGAAGAGAGAAGGAATAAAGAACAACGTTACGATATTCTTTAATTTTTTTCCGATAATACTTCTTTGTGTTTCGAGATGATGAAACTGTCCATTTGCAGCTTTTTGCAAATCTCGTAATACTCTGATATATATGTATATATTTTTTATGTAGTTTAAAACTCTTTGAATGATGAAGTATCATTGCCGCTTAAAAGTTGTGAGCATTCCGTAATATTTAAATAAAATCACGATTCTTTAGATATAATTTATTCAGATATAATTTATTTTGAAAATATGAATTTTTATTTTTGAAAGAAAATTTAATTACCTTTATTTAATAATAAAATGTAATAATAAAATGTAAACGTATAAAATTTTATATTATTTTAATATTAAATTTTATTTCGTATACTAATAAAGTTTATAATTGAAAAAGTACAAGCTTTCATAAATTCTAAAAAGAAAGTATAATTTACTTTATTTATTAATGTTGCAAATGAACAAAAGTTTATATTGTTTCAGTCATAAACTTTTGTACATTGACAATATTAATAATGAAATTGATTAAACTTTCTTTTTAGAATTTAGAGATACTCTAAATTTAGTGTTTACTCATCCAATCATCGTAAAAATTGAACGAAAATATTAAATGCGTTTGCTACTCTCTTTTTTAAAAAACTGACGAACAAATCGACTGACATATTGGCTATGATGATAATTTTTTTTTCAGTTTTTATTAACGATATTTCCAATTGACAAAACTTACAAAAAAGATTTGCAACTCAGAAATTCAATAAGTTTTTAAATGTTGACAATACATAGTGTTCTGAAATATAACATGAAATATAACTATTTTTTTTATTGTTTGAATTCACGTTGAAAGGATCAATTAATTTCTGAAACTGACTTTGCTTTTGTTTACATACATATTTTTTAATTCTTTAAACAATTGATAAGTTTTCTAACATAAATAAATTAAAATAAATAAATTCAATAGACAGTTTGATAAATTTTTTAATAAAAAATTAGATAAATTTTATGAAAAAAATGTTTTTTCTATGTATTAAAATTTTGTTTTATTTCCTTTTATTAGAATAATAAAACAAAAACGAAAATAGACTTCCAAGGATTTATTTTATCCGTTTATATATACATAGAATGCATTCAGTAGCCAAGAAAATAGCACGTAAAATCAGGACATTCTCTATGTATTTCCAAAGATACGTAATTTTTTGAGTAATTTTTTCAAGGATCTTTTTTTGTTAGTCTAGAAATATCAGCCAAAAAAATACATGTAGTTTCTCGCACACGTAATTATTCACGATATATGCTTTTTTCACTGACATTTACAATATCCGATTTTCAATGTATCGTTGCAGATTCCTGAATCCTGCGATGGCCAATAAGAACAGAATACAACCACCATCGAAGATAGTTCACTTCTTCAACACCCCACCGGATCTAACCGAGGAAACAGTGAATCGCGTATTTATAGAGCGCGGTATCGAAGCGCCGACGACGATCAAATTGTTCCCTCTCAAGTCTGAACGATCGTCGTCCGGTCTAATCGAGTTCAGCAGTGTCGGTATCGCGGTGGCCGCTATCATGGAATGCAATCACACGGCACTCGAGAACAGCAGTAAGTATCGACATACAATCGCGTACAATCGTAAAACTTAGATTTCTCTCGCGCAGCATTTCTTGACAAGATAGTGGTTATGAGAATTTTACGCGATTATGATATCCCGCAGTTGGTCTCGATGTGACTTTATCGCTTATTCGTCCGATTTGGATTCGGATTTCACTTCCCTCGTTCAGGTTTATTCTCTTCGTACCATAGAAATTCGTTTAGCTTCCATTTATACTTCTCTTCCACGATTTTTGACATGATCGATTTTATATCGAAAAGTAAAGCTAAGGGAACGGATTACTGTGGACATAAAAATTGTTGAAACGTTCGGAAAGAGTATCGATAAGTATTTGATTTTAAGAAAATTTTTTTATAGGTATGTATCATATGTATCAGTTTATTGTTCTCGAAATGTTAAACTCTCTAATCAATCTTTTAGAAAAATAAACGGGATGACAGTCAAGATTATCAGCAACATCGTAATAATTAAAGAATAGGGTCGGAAAATAGCTCATCTAAAGCTCTGGTTTTCTCCAATAATCCTCCAGCTAGCGAAAGCTGTCAAACTCCAGGAACTTGAAAGGAACGTCGTTTGACACGAGCGCTCTTGTCGACTCGACAGTCTCTTCGCTAGCGAGTTCGGCAGCAAGATATTACAAGGCGGTCCCCTCGCCGTGTTTATCTGTTACAGACGGCAAGTTCCCGTACATCATGAAGCTCTGTTTCTCGTCGTCGCGCACCATACCCACGAGCTTCCCGCCCAGCAGCGGCAGCGTGTCGAGCAATTCCGCTGGTAATGGCCACGCCAAAATGCAGCAGGACTCGGAATAGAACGGCGAGGTCCAGGGCCAGCAGCGTCAGCGTCAGCGCCAGCGCCCCTCACTCGCCGCCCTGCACCCGTTGTGTGCCCCCGCGACGGCGGGCACGGCCCTGCACCCCGCAGCCGCAGCGATAACGCTGTCTCCAGTCCTACCGCCGCCGCCACCAGTACCGCCACCTCTGCCGCCACCTACCTGTCTCCTAATAGCCACCCCGACCCTCTATCCAACCGTACCACCACCACCCCCGCCTCCATTACCTACCTTCTGGCCCTACTAATACGGCGGGCCCCACACATCAAATGGGTGAGACGAACGCACGCGAGATCGGCCGAGAATGGACTCTCCAAAAATGTGAAAAATAATCGAGATACATCATCCCTGCAGCGAAAAGGAAGCGTACGTCGCGATGTCGTTTATTTTTGATCGAAGGCAACAGACAGTGAGACAACCAGTCGTACTGTGGCTGTCCGCGGAGGTTTACCGTTTTGAAAAGGGTCGCGTGTATTCTTAGATATGCTCTCAAAGTCTTCGTAGTCCCGTCGTGATCGAAGGCTTAGGAAAGTTGCCGATGGTACAGTGTATAACTTGATGCTTAATACCGTGTTCCACTGAAGACACGTTGTCAACGCGAATCGGACACGAAACTCGGCGTCCGACGAGAGGTGGAGTATAAGTGCAACGACATGTCGGAGGGAACATCGGAATAGGTACTGTTGAAATCGCAAGGAATCCTTCGCGGCCGGTTGGTCACGATTTTCGCGACGTCTCGCGGGAAAAGGCGAAACGGATGATACGTACGCGCCGCGTTCCAATTTTGGAGACTCCTGTAAATAGCTCGGAGACTAGCAACCTCCGACGCGCATACATATCAAAGGGCTTGGAAGTAAATCGGTACGTTTCACGAGGAACCATGCATGCGATTTTCGTAGAAACTTCTCACTCGACGATTCGGCACCGATACTGAGGAATTTGAAAATGAGAACCGTCTCGAGCAAAGCTGTAAAACCTTCTTACAAGAGTAATGTTCCCAAAAAAAAAAAAAAACAATCTGAGTAGGATAGAAACTTGTTGGATGAGAGAAGAAGGTAATACTCCATTAGCTAAGAGAAAGATGGATCGAAAGAGATGGGAAATGGCTCGACGATAGTAAAGCTGTCTTAGAAAAGAGGCAGCTCGCAGGAAGTTTAGTTTCTTCGAAAGAGAAATCGTTCAAGAAAGTTTGAAGACATCTCTTGGAAGAGAGTTAAAAATACGATCTATCAGAAAAGGAAGAGGTGATAGAGCCTTCGAAGAATGACTGAAACAAGATGAAATCCATTTCCTGATGGCCATCAAAAAGATACCACTCTATAGATTTCTTTGATGGTAGCAGAATAGCTCGAGGACGGTTCAACTTCTTCGGAAGAGGAATCGCCCAAGGAGGATCGAACCTCTCAGAAGAGGGGGCAACTGAGAAGATCGAGAAAATCCTCTCGGAAGAACGCGATTCGTGGAAACTGAAAGCCGTGCCGAGTGCGAAAAGTGCGGAATCTCTCGTGGTTGCTCGCGAAGCAGACAGGTGGGCGCTGCTTCCGCGAAGCCCGGACGTGTATATGGCGTCTCGGCGTTCTCACGATCGCGACGAGACGCTCTCTCGTTCGTTCGCTCGCGTCTCACGATCGCCTCACCCAAACTCACGGCGTCGCGCGCGTGCACGACGTCACGACATTTATTCTGAAGCCGAGCCACACGCTCCTCGACGACCATACTCTGTGGGATCCAATAAACGAACCGGAGATTTCTCAGCGACCACTTATTAAACACGGGAATAGAATTTTAGGGGAGTGTTCAGAGGAATGATCTGAATCAATCGTGCTCCGAAAACTGCGCGACCTGCGAGAACGCAGCCAATCCGCTTTGAGTGTCACTGATAACGCGCTGCTCTATTGTCGTGATAAGCTCGGCCCGCGACAAGTGTCGTGCGGCAATGTTTTTCTCATCTTACTTTACTGTACATCCGTTTTTTACATTAACGTTAATATTTTAACACTCATCCGGATAACCTGATTTTGTAATTCAGATAATAATTTCTCATTAGAGCTCTTTGACAGATTAACGTAACGATATTTCATTCACTGCAAGGTTTGCTGCAACAACATTGTAATCCACATAAAGCAACTGTGCATATAGTTTTCCTCTGCAATTTTTGAACTTATTCTTTAATCTACTGTTACTAAAGAACTTTTTAATTGGGGCCATAATCGAATTTAAGCTTACATTACTTTTGCTTTGTGGGTTACCATGTTCTTGTACCAAATAATTATTTAGATTACCGAATCTAATCGCAAATTTTATTTTAATTATGATGTGATTGCGTTTTGCTCCGCATCATAAAATATACCAAAAATAAAAATGATTTAAGAACAATTATTATATATTATTTGTCAATAATTGTTACATAAAATTATATATATATGCATTCATATATTCTTTTGAACTTAAACTTTGTTGCGTTATAGCTTCAGAATTTATAATTTAATCAGAAGAAAAATAAAACCACTATTTTTTATAAATGACATTTTCAGTCGAAGAAAAGAATATTGATTTTCGTTGCGGAAAAAAAATCACTCGCGCAAGAATATAATTTATGTTGACTCCGGTTACCCGGATAAGAGTTAATCCCCCACGGTCGAACGTTACGTGACGTAATTGTTCGTCACGTTACTGACTTTTTATTGAGTGGCAATGCAAGTCGTTCAACTGCTTCTCGGTTCTCTTTCGTGCGAGGCTTTTCGCGGGTCCTAAACGTTATAAAATCGTGTAGACTGCTATTAATTAAGAGGATTAAATCATTTCCACTATCCTCACATCTCCGCTTTTCAAATCGAATAAATGAAGGAATCCTGGTCCATTTTCCCTCCCCTCCTACTTGAAGCTGTAGTGTTCAGGTTGCGACGAGACGACGTATCGGTGCTCGCACGCTCGAACAAGCGCCGCGTGGCACTCGTACACTTTTGATCAGATTGCGGACTGCGAATTGAGAATTTTATATATCGAAGCAAAAAAAAGAAGAATAAAAAAACATACATACACACGATAAAGAACAATGAACGTCGACGACACACACACACACACACACACACACACACACGCACGCGCACACACACACACACACACACACGCACGCACACACACACACACACACAATATATTAGTGTCCCTCGGTAATATTTTGTCGGGCCGAGGGGCGTTTTTATAAGAATGGTTTTAGATCTCCGAACAAATTTTGCGAAGCGAACCAAACGATTCTATTACTAAACTAAAATAAATAGACTCTTTGACTTCTCGGCCATACGTAACGTAAGATAATAAGGGCCGAAACGCGCGCGCCCTTGAGAGATGCGTGAATATCAATACCCGCCGTTTTGTCCATTGTCCGTGAGAGAGAGAGAGAGAGAGAGAGAGAGAGAGAGAGAGAGAGAGAGAGAGGGAGTGAAAGAGTGGGAGAGATAGAAAGAGAAAGAGACCTAATGCAAATGAGATATAATTTAAATAAGATACAAAGTTTATATTCGAGGCAATATTTGTTATAATACGACTAGGGGATAAGTTGTGTGTACCGTTTTAAAAAAGGGCTTCGACCGAGCGACCGCCTACGGGGACGAGCCCCGCGACGATCGCCAACGGCGAAGAGGATGCTGAGACCGTTATCGATCATATAAGGGACGACGTATCGACGCGAGGAGAAACGCGTGAATGCGAAAGCAAAAAAAAAACAATGAATAAAACAAGAGGTACTAAGCTAAAGCGATGCGCGCCGCTTCACCGCACGTCGTGTTCGTCGTTTCATTATCGCACTTGGACTCACGGTTGCGTTTGTGTCTCCAACGATATATAGATTATTTTATTTCGGGAGATACTCCTCTCCGGGGGAGAAGTGAAAAATAGTTTTACATCACATTCTTATATTTTTATTATTATTAATATTATTATTCTGTAATTATATGTGTAAAATTTAGGTCGCCCATAGAAAGTAAACATCACGTTTTATCCGAGGAACCCTTCGAAATTTTGATTTAGTAAAACAGGACCTAAGACGTAAGGCAAACTAGATTCTAAGCAGTTTAGGACGTATAACCATATCATACAGTTTTGTAGATAAATATATATAAAATATATATATATATATATATATATATATATATATATATATATATATATATATTTATGTGATGCGGAGTATGGCGTTTAAATCAAGAGTGTATGTTGCTGCGTACTCGATACTCGTTCGATGGATATTCGAGATAAAATATTCTGTCATATAATTTCTCAAGACTTCTAATTAAGAAATCCATTTGATTACAACCTCGCATATTTTAGAAAAAGCAAATTCACGAAATCTTTCTCCTCTCCTAAAGAAAATTTGTCTTAAATATAAATCACACTAGACAGAAATTAAGCAATTATTTTTATTTAATTTTTATTTAATTTGCGTGAATAAACTTCTTTCACTCAATTTAATATTAAAATTTCTTATTAATAGAATTTAAAATTTCTTATTAATAGAATTTAAAATTCTTATTAATAGAATTTATCATTACTTTTACTTGCTTTTTTTTTCTCTATTATCTTTGTTTATCTTTATTTCTTCACATATTATCTTACACGTATAAATTAATGATATATATAAATTAATAAATTAATGATAAAAGGAGAGAGAACATAAAACCAATCGCTGTTTTTCTAACAAATATAAGTAGATGTATTTCCAGCTTACTCTTTCTTTAGAAAAGAGAAAGAAAGAGGAAAATATATTTTCCTTTTCGAGAAATTGTATAGCAGCAATGTCTCGCTTTGTGCGACATCTCGACGGAGCGACACTTTCATGAAAATTTTACTCCGAGCGAGCGCGTCTTAAGAAACGCTCACTTAAATCGAGAGATCGAGCACGTACAACCAGACTATCGCTTATTTTCTGACACTTTATCCGTGCGCTAAGACTCCGGTAAAGCAAGAAACGTACGTAGAATATATTTACAACGAACGCTCGCTTAATACACATTCGTCCCGATCGCCGCATTTTCGATCCGGCGCGAAAATGCGCAAACGGGGATGGAGTTTCAGATGTGTCCCTTCCCCATCACTAACGATCAATCTTTATATTTAACCCTTTTTCACGTACATACACCAAGCATAATTAGAACAGAATGCAAAATAAAGAAAAACCAAGAACCGCAGACCGAGTCCTAGACTTGGTGATTTATAGACGAAGCTGATGATTAGATATTAAACGAGAGCTATAGATTAGTTCAAAGAGAAGAAAAATGAGAGATCAAAAAGATGTAATTAATATAGTAGTTGATGGAAATTTTCTTAAAAATAATTATTTGTTCCCGTCGCAATAGTGATTGATCAGATGGAAAGGGGTTAAGTCTAAAGAGACACATAATGTAAAATTAAACGAATATATTATATATATTATATATATATATATATATATATATATATATATATATATATATTATTTCGAGTACTGTGCATCAGAAGATGACGAGTCTCGCGTAAAATGGGGCGAGAAACTCATATCAACCCTCGACTGGAACATCTCGGTGTTACAGAACTGATGCCGCAGAATTCCCGGGGGATTGTACCGTACCGTAATTGCGCGCCGTATCGAAGGAGTTATGATCGAGGAAATGACGACAGATGTGTCCACGGACGGCAACGTGAAGATATTCGGTCGTTCTGTAACGTGTAACACCAGGATTCGCATTTTCGCATAGTCATCAGTTGAGGGATTTAATTCTGCCGGATCGCGATGGGCAAATGACAATAGAGAAAAAAACGTCCCTTAACAGGATTAAATCTATTTACGGTGCTTATGTTAAAAAGAAGAAAACAAAATATTGCTGTCATTATAAGGGATACGTCTGATTGATCGAAGCGAAGGCCACAAGAAATTTAAACTCGAGCAAATAACATTCTAAATGTAATCCTCGGAAGCCTGCCGTTGCAGTTAAAGGCTGAAAAAGGGGAGGGGTAGCACGTAGATAGACATAGAAAAGACACACGTTTACGATATAAGATTAATCGCGCGCGTCTCTTTACAGAGGACGAATGGATGTACATAGCTTACTCTTGTTTTTCTTTTTTTCTTTTTTTGGTACGAAGAGGACCCCCTACAAGTAAGTTCGCGTACTCTCTCTCTCGCGCTAAGTGTCACGCTTATATAGTGAATCTAATAAAATGAAACACCTGTGGACGAGGAACGTAATCGATGCATTAATCGTGAAGTAAATAAATACATTGCGTAAATACGATAGTGCGGGATAGATCTCGCGGACATCTTCTGGTGAACAGGTTCTAAACGTGTACAAAATCAAATTATAATTTGGTAGCCCGTAGTGATCCTGTAAACGGTACAGTATTCCAGGTAGAGAAGTATACATAGCACTGTGTATGTAAGCACGATTACACGTTATTTCACACAGATACACGTGCGTACACGCATACATACACACTCACACCGAACTCGAGGTTGTAAAAATGAAGCCATCTGTGTCGATAATTAATTGTAACTTTGAGAGCAAGCTATGGATAATAACTGGTTCTAGATCTTAATAATACATATCCCATCTATATGTATATATTTGCAATCGCATGAGAAATTCAATCGATTAATTATCTCGATAATGTAATTATCATTACCTTTATTATTAGTGTTATGATTATTTATAGCCCTCGGCCGCGTTGCGAGAGCCGAGGCTGAATAAGTATGTTAAATGGACGTTGCGTTTAAGGCGTTAGGTTAATGCTCGTTAGTTAGATATTTAGGTAGTTAATGCAGCGTAGGTACATATCGTTAATATTGTTATTAATTAATGGTATTGCGAAAGGGTATTAATACCGGTGCGCTTTGATTTCTTTTGTACATGAAGAAAGAGTTCTGCTAGCTCCTCTAGAACAAATTTGTTTTGTTTGCAAATTTTAGTGAGCGTTAAAATTTTGCAAACTTATCGATTAAAGTAAGAAGATCAGTCTCACTTGATAGTCTAAATTCTAAATAATTGTTATGCTCTGCAAAATTAACAAGACAAGCTCGTAAAAGAAATAATTATTCACATTAATTTAATTAATCTGCGTGATTAAATTAGTGGATGGACTAATGAAATCAAAATTAATAAAATAGCAGAATTTTAAAGTTCTTTTCTTAATTAATTCAATTAATCGTATTATCTTTTAAAATACGTCAGAAAAATGGCGTGCAAAATCGTTTGTATTGCGACAGTCTTATAATTTGGCGATTTTATTTTAATTAACACAATCTATAAAGTGTCCGTTTTTTGAATCGGATCTTCGGACACACTACAGATCGTACAAAACAAACCAAAGCGCAGTAGCCTTTCTAGCGATTCCCAACGAACCCAAGTATTACCGGTGACATATACCTGCTCCTACATATCAGGTTTTAGACACCCCGAGCACTACCATACGCCATATCAATGTTTCTAAATGTCCCTTTCCCCCCTCCTCCCTCCTCGGTGTCCCTTTGTCCTCCTTTCTATCTTTCGATGTCCCAAATTTAGAGGCACGCCGATTATCGATCATTTTGTCCCTTATTACTCCCTGTTCCACTCTTTCTTTCGCCCTTTATCCTGTACCCTTTTTACCTGTTTCCACTCGACTTTCCCCACCTCGTTATTGTACATCGGAGCCGGAAGGGTCTCTAAGCTCTGTCTTCCCATCGCTGCGTGAAAAAAAGACAAATTAGATGTAATAAGATTTGTTGACTGTGTACACGTATACACATTATTATAACGCATCGATCATGTGCATCATCAGCATATACACACGCATCCACTCGCACACGATACCAGTTCACACCACAACGGGGAACACGAAAACAACAGCCGCTGCGTCAAGATAGTCCACGCTGGATCGTCAATGCTGAGATCGCAATTCACGTCCGTTAGATCGATCGCACATAACATCATGACTTGTCTTACATTTAATTTATTTTAATTTTAGATCACATCGCGGAAGACAAGCGATGTTTTTATTTAACAGAAGATATTTCTCTCTGCATCGTAACGCTTCAAATGTATATTTCATCAAACAATAAGTGTCACTTTTCGTCGAATTTTTTTCGCGACAAGCTTTTAAAATTCTGCCGCGTTTCAATTAGACGAGAAACAATCAAGTGATCTTATGATTACAACACAAGGCGGATTTTAATTCGCGCTAAATCATATGTTAGAGATTAGGCTTACTTTTTCTTCTTTAGTATTTATATCACGTGTGTGTGTTATACGTCGAAGTGTTCAAAAGAAAATTGTCTATATGAAACAACTCGCACAGAAAAGTTACGTCGCACGAGTCACGCTACTGTGATTCCTGATTGAATTTTAAATTTCGTAACTAACTCCCTTATTCATTTGCTCCGTCAATTGGCACAGTACGGGTCGCACTATTATTGCATCCGAGGAAACCACAGAAATTAGTACGGATGCAGGAGACTTAGATTAAACAAGTTTGCAAACTCCTGTTCCGGAAAGCTTGCGTTTAATTAATTTAATTAATTAAGTCCGACACGGAAAGGCGATCGCGAGAATCAAGGCAAGCCGAGACGGAATTTCGCAGCGTATCGGTTCTCTAGCTAGATTCGATTTGCTCATTCAAGAAACGTTCCTGTCGTCATACGATATTCCATTTATTAGCCATAATTTCGAGTTCGGTCACGTCAATCAAGCATTGATCGTCCATAATAGCCTGTCATGCCGCAGCGCGCCGTAGCTATCGTAAGCCACGTCGTGGAAAACGATCTATTCACACCAAAAGACACGTACACACTCATGCTCGAGAGGTACAATAACGTGCAATAATGGTGCCTGATGGACGTGTTCTTATCACGTATAAGAATATCTTTTTCACTTTCGATAAGAAGGTTTTCGCTATACAAAAGTATTATAAGAATATAGACCTGGATTTTTATCTTCAATTTCTTCTTTTGCCGGTTACTATGTATATACACAGGAATTTTACACAGGTGAAAGATTACGGTTTGAGTTATCCGTATATACATCATTTTATTTATTGGTACTTGACACGCAAGACAAAATCTGACAAAATATTCAAAAAGTATTTTATTTAATCGAATTGTGATATTTAAATTCTAATCTGGCATATATCGATCAATCTGAAAAAAATAAACTTACAGGAGCACACGTTCCAAAACATGACAGAGCATCTCGTATCGGGCAACATATCGGCACTTGTACGCAAATAAAGACACATACACTCTCTCAGACACACGGAACACGCTCCAAAAATGTGGTTGCTCCTAAAAACGAAAATAAAAAAATAACGATGTAATGTGTATATTAATACTTGTATGTCGTACGCTCTAATGTTGTTTGAAGAGTTATTTGCGAGTCAATTATCTGTGCCTAGCAGCCCTGTGCACCCTATCAAATGTACCACCGTTCAGATGAAAAAGAAATACCGAAATGGAAGGAAAAACGGAAGCGAACGAAAGAGGGAGAATGAAAAGCAAATACGAATTCAGGCAATACGGAAAGAAGGATAATAAGAACAAAAAAAAATACAGAAAGAGATGTGTATAGTATCGAGCAGAACACGACACGACACGTGTGTTTCTCACAAATTGCACCCTGTATACATAGTTCGCACAATGATCTGTTCCTATTTTGGAATCAGTTTTTTCGAATTTGCCAA
>Ga0157363_1003302_pt1 | contig 14544 bp, 7 predicted proteins | sample AttsexASBM1_FD_111477 | JGI IMG/M metagenome (GOLD analysis project Ga0157363, IMG submission 111477) | Fungus gardens microbial communities from leaf cutter ant in Ribeirão Preto, State of São Paulo, Brazil - Atta sexdens ASBM1 | ecosystem: Host-associated > Fungi > Mycelium > Unclassified ...
ATCTCTCATCATCGATTGCCAAACAAAAGATCTTTCCATGTTATTGTCACTGTTATTGCTAATGCTCGTATAATCATTACCAAAATGCAAAAATCGTTTTTCTAATTTTGTACTCTCGAGTCATGCAAGTGTAGTGATTAAAGATTGTCTGTATCCAGTGGAGAGGCCACGACAATTTCTGAGATGCTTGATTGCATTCTTCAAGTTGTTTAATAAATTCATTGCACTCTTCTATCCACTCGCGAACACTCCTTCAAGATAGCAATTTGATGGGATCGTTTCAACAGATCGCGCTCTACTTGAAATCTCGATCCATGTTTACAACTTTACTAACAGATTTACTAACAGTAGTTAAGTTCGCTCTCATAGATTTCAACGTACTATAATCTGGCTTTCTAGAATTGAATTTATTTTCATCCGTAACTCCCTCCTTTCAAAGCATTATGCGCTCTTTTCAAAATGTACTTCAAAAAACGCTCCACCGTCATAAAAATTTATGAAAATACAATATCGAGTTTTACTTACATTTACACTTCTACTAATCTTGAAACATATTGCAAAAACATGTTCGATTGTTTTCCTAAAAAAAGGATAAATGATCGAGGCTCTTTTCAAGGAAGGAAGACATTGCGTTTGCAATATCATCGATTTCGAGCAGCCAGATGTTGGCATTCAATCGATTAATTATGAAATTTGGTCGTATTCATTTAAAATAATTAATAAATGTTGTTTCTAGAAAAATTACATTACACCATATCTTGACCAAAAAACGGTTGGAACATATATCGGCGATTGTAACACTTTTCGTTTTACAATCATTTGTTTTTTGTATTGTTTTTTGTTCATGGCAATATTCTCTTTTTTGTGATGTTTTTTGTTGTCTTGTACGTGACTGCAGTCTCCAAAATCTGTGATCTTACTGCCACTCCGTCATATTCCAAAGAATCTTCCGCGTCCCGCATTTCCCTTGGAGTTCCCGAGTTAGAATTCCCACAATATTATTATTCGTAATGTTTAAATCACGCAAATTGACAAAGATGCAGCTTTTAATCATCACGGAACATGAAGCGTTGCATTGAAGGTTTGTTGAACATGTTTAAAACTTAAAAGGTAGAAATATTAAAATCAAATATTGTATAAAGATCACACAATTTAATAGAACACACGCCTGTGTACGACGTATATCACTCATATATCTGAATATGGATGTGTTCTCTAACAACTGATTATTGATTGTTCACTAAATTGCGCCGTTTATCGTTGCTGATTCTCATTAGCCTACTATATTTATCTTTTTGTATTGTTTAAAATTCGAGTCCTAATATAATTATTGTTACAATTTATTTTCTCATACAATATAGTTCTCTTTTGCGTGAAAAATGCTGGGAGGTGGTTTTTTCCTGCTAAAGGATTGCAGTTTAAAAATCAGTTTGTGCGTATTTCGCGAGCTTCTAAATAAACAGATAATTTTCCATCATTAAATGATTTGTTTTCTCATACTGGAACATAATTCCCTCTTACAAAGAACAAGGGTTTTCCTGCTAAGGGGTTCAGCTCAAAAATTAAAGATTATATATTTTTGTACTAGATTTGTGCTAGAATCATATTAATAAAGTTTTAGATATAGTTCTATTTTCAATGACTTATCTCTTGAGTATAGACTAGTTTTGGGATTGTTTTGGAAATAAGAGATAGAGCTTGAAAATCCAAAGAGCACTGATTTAAGAGCTCATAAAGTTCTTAATTCTGAGCCTAGGAACGATTTTTATTGTTAATTTTAAGAAGCGATCTGAGTGGATGTCCACTCAGCCCCCCCCCTCCCCACTTTTAAATTAAGATTCCTGCTAACCAATATAAGCCCGAAAAAAATTTTTTACGGATTTAGAAACTCACAAATTGCTCCAAATTCTGAATTATTCGTTTTTTTATTTCGATGGGAGGAGGGGGGGGGCAGCTAGACAAGGATCCATTCTGCTCCTATGCGAAAACTTTATTATTACTTTTCAAATGTATAAATGTATGCAAAATTTCTTATAAGGAACCAGGTTAATTTAAATGAAAGTGACAGATCTTCCTCTTTTTCTACTGTCAATCTTCTGCTAAGTTATGTCAGCACACTCTGTTCGGTTTCTGCTCGCAATTAGATTCTGCTATTAGATTCTATCGGCAGATTCTATTTGATTTCTGCTGCCAGTCTGTTTGCAAAGATTGTTAACAGGTTCTGTCGGCAGAATAGAAGGCAGGAGCAGAATGCGACATCAGTTGTGATCAGTCTGCTAACATCTTCTGTGATTGATGATTAAATCTGCTTCCAGTCTGTCGACATTCTGTTAACATTTTGCTATCTGGGGAAGTTTAATATGCATTAAATAACGTAATACGTTGATGAATGAATTATTAGAACATTAGCTTCGTTCCACTATAATAAAAATTGAAGTCGATATTGCAAAAATTATTAAAGACATTTAAGTTTAATGTGTATTGATGATTGCACGTGTAGTGAGAAAATATAAGAAAAAAAGTTTATAATAGAGAAGGGTCCACATTATTATGTGGTCTAAGTTATCTCTGAACTCAGCCGAGTTGGAGGAGGAATCATCCACTAGCACGTTTTGTTAGGCCTGATGAAAAGTTAAGGAAAGGTATAGAGGGTGTGGGACAGGATACCCAAATTGAACAGTCGTACTTTCTGTGGATGGTGTTACTGATCTGTTAATTTTTTTTGTATAAGCATAAATTTCCATCTTACATTAAGTATTCACGTGTCATCATGAAGAATTAGTTCCGATACGATATATTGTAGTTTAAGTACAGTAAAAATCTGGAGTGGATGCGTGACCGTACGAGTATATATTTTTGTATTTTTGTCAAACATTATCCAACTGTGGTAAAATGAGTCAGACATGGTAAAGAATTTCGCACCACTTTTGTAAATGGCGCATAAAGAGATTGGACCCCCAATTGTGGAATAATCTTAACATTGTAGTTTTTAACATTATAGCAGCAATAAGACGCTATTTTTTTAATCTTTCTTGTTAATAACTTTCGAACAAAACATGATCGCAGAATAAAACCTTCTGAAAATCAAGGCCACGATTTGAAATATATGTTAAGATCAAGATTAACGAAACTGGGGCTGTTATTTTCATCATTTACCCGAATTAATGCAAGTGTATATAAATAAAAAGTGTTTTAGATAAATTAAAAAGTATATTTCAATGAATTAATAATATTTACGTTCAATGGATCGGCTAGTTGTGTAAAATAGGGATTCCATATGTATCCTGCTGCTACGCATCGCGTATCCTTTATTTTCACCGCGGCATCTACACCCACAGGGTTCACGTATATAGCCCAATTATGATTTCTGGTCTAAAATTGAACGAAATTAACATAATGTTAGATATATGTTCGATAAATCTTATTTTCTTACAGTATTGCGATTATGCTTTCCGGGATGTCGTAAATTTACTTCGATTATTGTCTCACTCTGGCTACCATCTTTATAAACAAGCTGCGTCTACAATTATACATTGTCTCAAAAAATCGTGTATCTTTTCATATAAAATTTTTACATAAAATTTTCATTTAATAAATTACCATCCTTATGTAGCCATACACAAAACCTTGTGGATGGTGAAATGACGCTATGGCACTTAACTCATAAGCATCAACTGAAGAATATCCTCGTTCTATAGTGGAGCAGGCCCATCTAAATATAAAAAAATATATTAATACCCTAAAGATCCTAAATAAAAATATAGTGGACGAAAGCATTGAAAGTCCCAAATACATTTGGAAATAAAGTTAACATTTTAAAAAAATTATTTATAAGAATGAATTGTAACAATTAAAAATGATAATGGTTCAATGAAACAAAAGATTTAATTAATTTATGTACAATATCAAAAAGTTTTTTAAGTCAACATTTGATTTGCTTTAAGGGGAAACTATACAGTCACAAAGAATAAAAATTACAATAAAATCTAATCAAACGTTTCAACCTTTAATCCGATTATCATCAGTTTTATAAAAATTTATTTTAAATATATACAGTCTGTCCGATAAAAGTGTGGTTGATCTGTAAAAAAAATTTAAAGAAAAAAAATTTATTTATTAACATTTAAATAATTATATTCTATAGAATTATAATTAAAATGCAATTATATAGTATTAATAATGTACAATCACCAGTGTCTATAATGGACTGGCATCTCCGAGGCATACTTTTCACTAATTGATAGCGTATTCGTGCGGTAAGGATCTTCAAATGCATCGAATTTTGGCAGACAATTGTTTTAAAGTGAATGTCCGCCTCACGCGAAGTTTTCTTTTCTTTAGAAAGTGCCCAAAAAGATATTTTGTCCGTAAAGATTATTTTGCTCCAATCGCGATTCTTATTTTTTTTTGTCCAAACGAATTGTATTTTCCGTTAGCATCAGCTTCTTTATTGTACTGTGCTACTTTATGCTATGAGCACGAAGATAACGTCTTATGATATCGACATTCCTAAATCTTTCTTTTTTAATCATATTGTTCTTCCTTGACGCAGCGACAACGTAATATATCTTTCAAGTAGACTTACAATTCTATTAATGTCTTTATTAGTAAACACTGTGCCACGTTCTGGCAAATTATCCATCATTTTTGTTTCAATATAACGTTGTACTCACTACTACTTATACCACTTGTACACTACAATTTATATCACTTTTGGACGAACGATTTCGATTTTTGCATGTATTTGACAGCAGCGGATTGACATTTTCGGTTCTGTTGGATATGTACATAAAAATACAGCTTCAAAGCGCGATGCGTAAGTGACTCATTTTGAAATAGGTTCTTTCTACCAAGAATCAAACGATAATTGACACTATGGCTAATAACGCATCATGTACAAAGATGACACCTATCAGCATAAAAAAAGTTAAAAGTGCAGCTTTTACTGGCCATGAGTAATCGCGACCACGCTCTTATCGGACTGTTTAACAATTAGTGACTTGTCATTACATAAATTATATAACCGTTATACATCTAAAATAATTTCCTTCTTCAAAACTCTTCAATAATTTTTATTGTTTATCATAGTAAATAAAGGATAGCCATTTTTTATTAATATTTTAATTAGGAATGTACTGGATCATGAATCGTACATCGGATATCGAATATCCAATATATGATCAGATAAATACGATAGAATTATCCGATCGGATGTCGAATATTTCCTCGAATATCTCGCCGGATATCTAAAAAATGTCTTATAAAAAAGAGGGTCTTATAAATAAAAGTAACAGAAAAATAACGATAATTTTTTTTATTTTCCCAATGTAAAAAAAAAACAAAAAAAGAAGAGAAAGGATGAATTATGAAATTCAGCTGAAAAAAATAAAATTGCATTTAATAACGCAAACTACTTAATATAAAATTTCAAACCGATATATTACAAGATATATTACATCCGGCAATATAATGATATCCGACTTGATGGTAAAAATGTGTCGGATAATGCAAGATACCAGATATTTTTCGGATTTGGTGCATCCCTAATTATAATCAATTCGATAATGTTCTTACAACAACGGATTTGGTGCATCCCTAAATATAATCAATTCGATAATGTTCTTACAACTTGTTAGTTATGGAATCTGGTTAAAGAAATTATTTTGTCACACACATACCAAAAATGATTTTCTTTTTTATGATATTAGATGTTAAATATTGTAACTTAAGCATCTTTCCAAAAACATGTCTTTAAAAAAGATTAAAATTATAGTGTTGTTTTTCCTCTTATCGAATTTATTTCCCGGAAACTCAATTGATTATTCTTTTTCATCTTCATAATAAATTGAACACGTTTATGAAAAACAAAAATGTCAATTAAATTATTAAAGAGAAGCAGACTTTCAAAATGCGTTTTGTCTGAAATTTTTAGTTTACAGAAAAAAAGAAACTTTGCGCACAAGAAAATTGCGCACTTTATGGAAAATAACAATATATCAATTAATAGAATGTGAAATGTTAAACAAAATTGCTAAACAATTGCTAAAAATGTTTAAAAAATGCATTTTATTTGTCTGTAGTTAAAAAACATAATGCACTTTGAAAATGTCTATGTTTTTTTAGTATATACAATAAATTAACAATGAAGAAAATGCTTTCTGAACTCTCAAAGTAGCTTATAATATGAATCTTTCAACATTAAACACTTCGTCATCTCTACTTAAAAAAAATGAAATTTTGTACAAAACGCATTTTGCTATTCATTTATTGTCAGGAACTAACATATCAGGGACTACATATATCCTTTACATAGCTAAAATAGAATGAAAGTTCGAGAGAAGATTTTATGATTTTATGATGACACAAATAAATGAAGATTATACAATTTATACAAATGAATTAAATATCAGAAATAAAAATTGTAATAAAAGTTTTAACAAAAGTCGCAACTTTAAACAGAACGTTGCATATAAAAAAATGTTCATAGCATATGTTTTTATAAATTTTAATATATTTTCAAAAGAATCATAGTGTTGTATTTCTCGAATGCTATTATTTCCCATCTTGTAGTAATGGGGAACGAGCTATTGTACAATTTACGCGAATGCTTACGCGAAACGATTGCTACGATCAACTTGATTTCACAATAGTACGTGCACACACATTAATACATTTTTGAAAAAGAAATATCATCTCAAATTAGGAATGCAAGATTCTCTCTCTCTTTCTCTCTCTTTATCTCTCTTTCTCTCTCTTTCTCTCTCTCTCTCACTCGTTCACCCACTCATTCTCTCGCTCACTCAATCAATCACTTAGTCACTTTTTTATTTACCATGTCAAGATGATTTAATAATTCCAAATTTCCATAAGAAAGGCCGGAATTTCGACAAATTTTCTAAGTGATAGAATTCCAAGTGGACTTCCAAACAATTAAGTGTTTCTTTTAATAAATTTAAATAATTACGCACAACACTAACTGTACACCTACTCAATCCAATACTCATTCGTTTAAGAAAATGAGAAATTTATTAATAAAAATTGAATTAATCACTATCAATCACTGCCGATTAATTATTTAATAGCGACCGAAAACCATGCGAAGAAACACTTCTTGTCACACAACATACATTTACGAAGAAACGTATGTATGTACAATACGCGTTTACCCGATAGCAAGCAATCGACTGACTTTACTAATAAATCTGTTAATTAATCACTATCGATCACTGTCGATTAATTGTTTAACAATCGAAAACCGCATATAAAACCACACGTTACTATTACACATACACACGCGTTACTCGACAGTGGCAAGCAGTCCATTGACTTTATTAATAAATCTATTAATTGATCACTACCGATCACTTTCGATTAATTGTTTGGTGATCGAAAATCGCGTGTAAACACACGTTACTATTACACAACACATATTACTCGATGTAGCAAGCAGTGGCAAGCAATCGCACACTGATTCTATTGTTATGGTTGAACAGTCCAGACACGCAAATTCACATGATAATAGTGTAATCTCACTTATCGACTTAATGCATTAAATGTATATTACGGGTTGATAACTTAGGTTACTACGACCAAAAAAGATTCTTCATGAAATGAAATATTGTTCAACGTGAATGCGTGATCAATTGAAGCATCACAAAAATTAAAAATGTGACAATTCCAATTGCAAACGATAAAAGATCAACGATAAAATAATGTTGCATGTACTCGTTTCTTGCAGAGTGAATATTTACCGCACGTTTCTCTTTCTTTTTTCTTTTCACTTTGCCTTACGAGAAATGTTTTAGATAAATGTCGTCCTAAAATAAATTAGTCGTCCTAAAAAGAGCGGATTGCTTTCGATCGTTCGAAAAATCATTTCTGAAAAAATCGGATTGCTTTGAAGAGACATCTTGAAAAGGACGGAAGAAAACATTTTTTAAATGATCACCATCCATCATAATGCAGGCTTGCATGCGTCTCGACAAATTTCTTTGTACATTTTACATAACATCCTCTAAAGCCCATACGGCATATCGCAATTTTTCTAGATCTTCTGCGTTTTCAGAAAGTTTTATAAATTAAATCCTTGCAGTAGCCCCAGAAAAAGAAATCCAGAGGATTGAGGTCTGGAGATCTTGCAGGCCAATGTATTGTCCTATTCACCATCTCGGAACCTGCTCGTTCAAATAAACCGTCACAATTCTGGCGTAATGTGGCCCAGCGCTGTCTTGCTGAAAAATTATTTTGTTACTCTCTAATAATGGAATATCTTCTAAAAAAACCTGGCAAATTATTTCTTAAAGTTCGTGTGTTACGCTGTTTAAAATATCTAGGAGAATAACGGGATCTAATATTTCAGTTCCCATAATTCTCAGATATTAATCTTCCAACGTGTTTGAAAGTTCCTCAATCGTGTAACTCTCAGATTTTCCTCACTCCATAAATACATGTTATGAGAATTTAATATTCTTTCTCGTGTAAATAGCGATTTGTCGCTAAATATTACACGAGAAGAAAATCTGAGATCTCGATCTACTTTTCTTAAAAAGTTTTCGCAAAATCTCCTTCTTAGATGATAATCTTCTACTCTGAAATGTACGGGGATGTAATGAAATGCATGCAATTTTTCTCCTTTCAATATCCTCTGTATATAGTTGAATATGATAAATCATGCTCTCGATCAATAATCTGAATACTTGTTTCTGGTTTTTGTTCCAAAGCACGTATTATTCTTTCTGTATTCTGTAAATTTTTTGCGGCACATCCTCTGCCAGTGTTTATTTGAGAGGACACTACCAGATTCGCGCAATCTTCGGGCTACTTAAAATATGATGGAAGCAGACGGATGTCTTTGTCGATATATTGTAATTCCTCATATCTTCTTTCGGCTAGATAATGCTGTTCTCGACAAATGCCATTATTATATCGAAATATTCTTCATTTGAATATGCCATATATCATTGTCCTTCGCTTCTCGAGGGATTATTGATTCACGAATTTTTTTTTTGTTTATTTACATTGAGTTCCTTATATTACAATAATGAGATACTTTGCGATCTATATGACATTAGAAAATTTCATATGTACATGGTATTAAAATTTTTGAAGTGACAATTTATTTCAAAAGTAGCAAACATAGGAGAAAATTTGTAAAATCCTAAACATGATAATGTGAATCAAGCATACAGAAGCACTGCGCACAAAAGCAGTCATGTGAAATGCGGTATCAACATACCAAAAGCAAGCCATACAAAATCATCTTCTATGCAGCGGGACAAAAGACTTAGGAACTCTACATTTTATGTAGAACAGAAGTTTTTCTATTTCATAGTTCACGTACTGATAAGCGGGTTTTTATGTTGGAAATTATAAGTCATGGATATCATATATGCAATGACAACATCAATCATCACTCGAAATCGAATGCAAATCAGTAATTAGTGTATTTCTAGGCTTTGATTATTCTAGCCAAGATTATTCTCAAAAATTTATTTTGTTTTACTTAAATTCTATCTAATTGAGAGTGTGAAGCAGCTGAGACATAGTAAGACAGGGTGAGCATACAAATATAGAAGAATTTTATATTTAACTTGTAGCGTTCTTTTTCGGTTAATAAAAGGATATAATTGTTTAGTGCAATATGAACAAATTATGTGCTTACCTATGACGGATAATCAATGCAAAGTTGAATCAAACATAATATCAAGATATTTTACCTGTCCAGAGATAGATATTAGACCATGAAATATGATAATTCAGCACTTTTACCAATGATTTAGAGGCAATTCTTTTACGAGTAAAGAATATGGCCTCCGTTTTCTCAGAATTGATCGTCATCTTTCAATTTCCAAAGAATTGGACAATGGCATCAATATGTCTCTGATGCATAATAAGTAAGTTTGGATTCCGAGAGGAGTATATATTGCAGTATCATCTGCATATATTGCCAAGTGTGTCTTCGCAGATTTTGGAATATCATTAATAAAGATGTTGAAAAGTTTAGGACCCAGAATTGAGCCCTGAGGTATTCCAGCGTTATATCCACATCAACAAAGACATCCGTTGGCTTCCACCATATTTCAAGACCGAAGATTGCGTGAATTTGGTAGTGTCCTCCCAAATAAACACTGGCAGAGGACATGCCGCAAGAAATTTGCAGAATACAGAAAGAATAATTCGTGCTTTTGAACAAAAACCTGAAACAAGTATTCAGATTATTGCTCGAGAATATGATTTATCATATTCAACTATGCAGAGGATATTGAAAAAAGAAAAATTGCATGCATTTCATTACATCCTCGTGCAACGTTTAAGAGAAGAAGATTATCTTCTAAGAAGGAGATTTTGCGAAAACTTTTTAAGAAAAGTAGATCGAGATCCCAGATTTCCTTCTCGCGTAATATTTAGCGACGAACCGCTATTTATACGAGAAGGAATATTAAATTCTCACAACATGCATTTATAGAGTAAGAAAAATCTGCAATTGAACTTTCAAATATGTTGAAAGATTAATATCTGAACGAGAATTGGAAACTGAAATAGATCCCGTTATTCTCCCAGATATTTTAAACGTAACACACGTCGAACTTTAAGAAATAATTTGCCAGATTTTTTAAAAGATATTCCATTATTAGAGAGGAATAAAATAATTTTTCAGCAAGACGGCCACATAACGCCAGAATTATGACGGCTTATTTGAACGAGCAGTTTCCGAGATGATGGATATGACGGTACGGGCTAATACGTTGGCTCGCAAGATTTCCAGATCTCTGATGGATTTCTTTTTCTGGGACTATTGCAAGGAGTTAATTTATAAAACGCTTCCTGAAGACGCAGAAGATCTAGAAACAAAATTGCGATATATCGTATGGGTTTTCGAAGAGGATGTTATGGAAAATGTACAAAGAAATTTGTTGAGATGCAAGCCTGCATTATGATGGATGGTAGTCATTTAAAAAAATTTTTTCTTCCGTCCTTTTTTTCAAGGTATCTAAAGCAATCCGCTTTTTTCAGAACGTTCAAAACAATCCGATCTTTTCAGAACGATCGAAAGCAATCTGCCCTTTTTAGGATGACATTTATCTGGAACATTTCTCGTAAGGCAAAGAAAAGAGAAAAGAAGAGAGAAATATGCGGTAAATATTAACTCTGCAAAAAACGAATATATGCAACATTTTTATCGTTGATTTTTTATCGTTTGCAATTGGAATTGTCACATTTTGAATTTTTGTGACGCTTCAATTAATCACGCGTTCACGTTGAACAGCGATACTTCAGTTTATGAAGAATCTTTCTTGGTCGTAGTAATCTAACTTATCAACCCGTAATATAAAATTAATGCATCGATAAGTGAGATTACATTATGATCATGAATTCGCGTGCATTTGACTGTTCAATAACCAATAATACACTATAACCAATAAAATCATTGCGACTGCTACTGCTTGCCACTGCTTGCCGCGTGTTGTGTAATAGTGTGTAATATGTGTTTTATAGTATTTACGCGGTTTTTGATTGTGAAACAATTAATCGACAGTGATTAATTAATAGATTTATTAGTAAAGTCAGTCGATTGCTTGCTATCGGGTAAATGCGCATTGTATGTACGTACGTTTCTTAGTAAATATATGTTGTGTGACAGAACATGTGTTTCTTTGCACGGTTTTCGACCGTTATTAAATAATTAATCGGCAGTAATTGATAGTGATTAATTCAATTTTCATTAATAAATTACTCATTTCCTTACGTAACGAGTAAGTAATGGATCGAATAGATATACAGTTAGTTGTGCGTGATTATTTAAATTTATTAAAAGAAATTTAATTGTTTGGAAGTTCACTGTTTGGAATTCTATCGGAAAATTTGTCCGACCTTTCTCACCTGGAAATTTGGAATTATTAACTCTTGACATGGTAAATAAAAGAGCGACCATTGACTGAGTGAGCGAGAGAGTGAGAGAGCGAGAGAGAGAGAGAGAGAGAGAGAGAGAGAGAGGGGAGAAATAAGATGTTATTTTTTCGAACTTTGTTAACTTTTTAATGAATAACGAACGATGAAGAATCTTGAAGATTCATCGTTTGTTATTTTTGGAGATTCAGGATCATGATTTTGACAACATATGTCAAGATTAAAGTCATTATGAGTAAATAATTACCATTACTTTTTTTTAGCTGATTCGAGAGCGCGTTTTACTTTGAGGATTTATCAGTAGATATCGACTCCTCGTTCTCACATCTGGTCGCTAGCCGCTTTCTCGAATTTTCTCCACACATTAAGTATCAGTATCTCGTATTCTTGTAGATGTTACAATTCCTGGCAATTACTATTTTAAATTCGACGGTTTACACACATATAACAATTTGTGAAAAATCGATTGTTTAAATATTGCATTAGAGTCATAATTTAACATACAATATATGGATTAGCTTAACGTATTATTTTTTTCCTGTATACGAAATTCTCATTGTGTAGTTCATGGTCATCATGTGACCCTTTTTTTCCATTTCTGATATTTATTCAAATACATGTCGAATACTTTTTTAATTTGTCTGCGTTGAATAAAAAGCACGATTGTTAAGCCTTGTTAAGTTATGGGCCTAGACATTATTCATTTAAAAAGTGTTTCTTCGAAAAAAAGGTATCTTTCCAATGTCATCTTCTAGTATCAATGTCATCTTCTAATACCGTCGAATCCTTGAACAAAGACAGTTACAATAGAAAATCCAGATGGGGGCCCTATTAAAAACGACGCGTTGGCGTATGAAAGAGAACGAAGCCGGAAATCGTAGCTGGAAACGCGGAATCCATCTACAAAGCAAATATCTGGGACATCGAGAACCAAGAGGCCAAATCTAATTTTATCTCTCCATCAGAATTTAAACAAATTAAAGGATGTGAAACGTCTAGAGATGTGTTTAAGCTACAATCCATATTCCAGTCGAAGAAATTGGCAAGAAAAGCCCTGCTAAAACGATTGACTCTACAACATATGGAAAAAAATAATGATGTGCGTGACGTCTCCGAACATTCTTTGACCATCAATAAGTCGAACGAAATAGAAATAGACATCAATCGTGATTTGCTATCGGTAATGTCTTTGTATAGTTTGTCTTTTAGTTTAAAAAATTTTAGATATCGAGTCACATGATGAGCTGCCATTTCCAGAAAATGTTGAGAATAAAAATTATAGAAGAAAATGACGCGCGGAAGAATTATACAAGCGTTGCTACTGGAGCCATGTTGGCAAAAAAGAAAGATTTTCCAGAATGGCGAAATAATAAATGTAGAGACGGATAAAGATCCAGAATCGAATCGAAAGGTCGATGGAACCAAGACAGAGACATTAAGGTATAAATGCCATCATTGTCGAAAGGTAGATCATAAATCCGCGGATTGCGAAAAGAACGTGAAGAAAAGCAGTAGTGTGAACAAAAGCAGTAGCGTGAATAAAGCAGACGCTAAAAAAGATTCTAATCTTTAAGGCATTGCGATAAGTTATGTCTCGACAGGATGTACATTTATGCAAACACGCAACGGAATTCGTTATAATCACAGACAGGAATGTTAGAAAATTGAAATGCTTCGACAGAAATCAAAACAAGGGGATCGGTACTCATAATCACAGATTCAAGGTAGGATGAAGAATGTAAACGTAAATGATGCTCTGTATGTCACCAATTTGAAAATAAATTTCTTCAAGATTACTGATAAAGATTAAATGGTGTTTGATAAAGAATCGGCAATATTAGATCGAAAGAATAACATAATCATGCAAGCTGAGAGCTAACGATCTGTATTACCTACGCGAGAGCAAACAGTGTGAGAGAGACATAGGAAGCACAATTTTCGCCAATGACCTGGCATCATAGAATGGGACACCTTAACTTTCGAAGTCACTTCTTGCGGAGTGCCATAAATGCGGAACAGTACGTAGAATGAATTTCGAAGAGTCTATAGAAAACATCGATTACAAGATTTGCATACGAGAGAAGATGACAAGCTCCATTCCCTAAATCGTCGAAGAGGAAGTCGGAATTACTCAAAGTGATACATTCAGATGTATGCGAACCCATGAGCATTAGATCCAACGGTAATGCAAGATACTATATCACCTTCATTGACGAATTCCAGATGCAAAGTTCATATAGAACAAACACAAAGTAATCAACATTTTTAAAAAATTCATGGCAGAAGCACTTAGAAAAGAAAATTAAGTATCTACAAACAATGAGAAAGAATACTGAAACAAGACATTCGAAGAATTTTTAAAATTTAACGGTGTAGGTCGTTGACTGACAGTCACGCGCACTCCGGAATGGCGTAGCCAAGAAGCGCAATCATACGTTCGACTTAGTGTTTGTTAATGTATCGTCTAACTTATCTCAGGACCGAAGCTATAAATATAGGTGTACAACTTTGCTTCCGTTTTTTTTCCGAAATTCGAGGCTTTATTGTAAAAAACTGGTTATACATTTATGATTCAAAGTATTGTCCATCGCTGGCCACTACTTTCTCCCATCTTTCGGGTAGCGTGCGAATCCCGCG
>Ga0157363_1003303_pt1 | contig 14543 bp, 12 predicted proteins | sample AttsexASBM1_FD_111477 | JGI IMG/M metagenome (GOLD analysis project Ga0157363, IMG submission 111477) | Fungus gardens microbial communities from leaf cutter ant in Ribeirão Preto, State of São Paulo, Brazil - Atta sexdens ASBM1 | ecosystem: Host-associated > Fungi > Mycelium > Unclassified ...
AAAGTCCATCTCTTTCTTATACATCCTTGAAGGAGGGGATGAATGATTCTGCTAATGCAGTGACTGCAATTGAACCCACACTTGTTCCTCATGCTATAGAAATTAACAATACTGTTATGAACTTAAGTTCTTAGTGCCAGACAAAAGAAAGAACCTTGTATAAGGTTACACAAGAGAACTCGATAGAGAACTCTGTACAAGATTGTCTACCTTATATACTAATACCTAATGGTCTGTGTGAGCTATTTCTAGCCTACCCTAAATGGCCATGTATACGCCTTAAGGTCAACATGTGTATTACACATTGTATAATGTCATCCCTTCCAGAATATTCTACCTCCTTTCATGTGTCATGTGACTTGTGACCATATCTCCTAATGTGACCTGCTGTGTGACAGTGTGATCTTGTCACTCTAACCCTAGTTCTAAAAATAGACTAAAGGAAAATAAATCAAAAAGAAAATAAAAATAAGAAAAGAAAATAAGAAAAGTTAAGTCCACTTCTTGTGTTCTTGACAAATACATGTGCACCTTAAGACTTGGAATCTTCAGCAATTCCATACTTGGCTAACCAATCTGTGGACTCAGTTGTGGGATGTTAACTTCTGTCTGATTTCTCTTTTTGGGATTGATGAATACTTGGAAGGTGATGCCAAAAACATTACATGCTTATTTCTTTGAATGGTGGCTTTTATTAGACAACAAAAATTAGAAAACAGGGCAGTTGAGAATATTCTTCAAATCTCAGAATTTGGGTTTGCAGCCTGGGACTTTCTTTTATCCATATATGAATTTGGGTAGGATAAATTGACAGCTAACAAAGATAATAGGTCTTTCAGACAATACATAGTTTCACAATTTAACATGAAGACTATAAAATCCAATGCTATCAACAATTCAGTTAAAGACAACTCAGCTAAATGAAAATAAGCCAATATCTCAAGGATTCTGTCATCTATTCCTTCAAGACTTAGTAAATGTTATAAGACAAGAAAGTGTGGACAGACTTTAGTAAGATATTTATAGATAGTTATATTATTAGTCTACAATGAGAGAGAGAAGGCATATGACTGGAAAGTCACATGACATTATGTTATAGGGCCTAGAGTGGTCTAGAGTGGTCTAGAAGGATTGGGAAGAGTCTAAAGATGGAGTGTGTTATAGAACGCTGGACACTAATAATTTTTATTTTTCTTTTCTTTTATTTTTCTGATTTTATATTGATTTTCTTTTTCTTTTCTTTATTTTTCTTTTGGACAATGAAGAGGCACATGACACTGCAGTCACATGACAAGTCACATGATGTGACGTCATAAGTCTAGAACATGATGGAAAAATCTAGAAGATGATATCAGGGTACATGTATACAATATGGTGGCCTTGAGTAGGAAATAAGGCAGACATAAGGTTGTAGCATGGACATAAGGGCAGGTGTAATTATTAGTAGCATGGACCATGTGTACTTTGTATATAAAGGACTCTAATTTAGCAGAGACTCCTTGTCGAGTTCTCTTGTGCTTTTTCCCCACTTGATTGCTTAACTGAGAGCTTTACTGCTTATGTTATCATTGGACCTTGTGTCTAGTGGTTGCCACAACAGAGTGACGTCAAGAGACATGGTTCCTCATGGTGTACACATGGTGCACACATGGACAACAGAAATTAAAGAGTAGGGTTTAGAGTATGACATTAGGGCACATGTATACAGCATGCTGGCCTTGAGGTAGACACAAGGTGGATGAGTAATAGGACATGAGGTAGATTACTAATGGACATAAGAACAGGGCATGGACATTAGGGTAGAATGCACAGTCGTAGCATGGACCAGAGATAGTTTATATAAATAGTTGGTAAGAATACTATTGTGGTTCCCTATCGAGTTCTCTTATGAATTACACAACTTGTGTTCCCCACTAGACATTTGTCCTTGAGATTTATTGTTTGTGCTTTCATTGGACATTGGTCTAGTGGTTGCCACAACAGTAAAAGTGTTTTGGAAAAATCAAAATTCTTCAATAAGAACTCAGTTGCTAACTCTACTTTCAAATTCAGCAAATAATCATATATACAGGTATTAAAGAACAACATAAAGGACATTGTCAAAATCAAGGAAAACTTTTTGAAATTATCTGTTCAGAAAGTAGCAGAAATTTACAAGGTCTTAAATAATATGAAGAAGAAAAAACCCAAATTCAACATGATGACTAAAAGACTTTCAAGAAAGCAAATTATCATTCTTATAAACTCAAAAAACGTAGAAAGAATTATAGTGAAATTTAATGCACATATTTTTATTATTATCATGACCAACAAGGTAGCTACTTTCTTAGACTTGAATATCAGAATCACAAATGAGAGACTTTATTTTATTTTTCATTTTATTTCTAGGGTTAGGGTTTAGTGTAATGTTACAGTCACAACAGTCACAAACTAGTCACATGTTATATGACACTATTACTGTCATGGTCACAAAGTCATATGGTCATGATAGAAGATGGTAAAAGCTTTTGGAGTAATGACATCATACAATGTGCTTAATACATGTTGACCTTAAGGTTTACACATGGTCTTTAGGATAGGCTAGACACAGTAGTAGCAAGGACCAACTAGTGTAGTATATAAGGTAGATACATTATACCAAGAACTCTATTGAGTTCTCTTGTGATTAACCTAATCTAAGGTTTACTCTTTTGATTCTAACTCTGAGTTTTAAGACATAATATTCAACATTATAGAGAAATATGTAAAGAAGGTGAACAACATTAATGTAAGCAACATTATGAGCCTGAGGCTCTCTCAGTCCAAATTTTATTTCAAGATTCTTGGTATTTCTTACTTTGTAGAAGATACTAATATTCTTATTACTCCAGATATTATTGAGAGTGTTATCAAAAGTACTCATATCTTCAATGATATCATTTTAGTCTCTTGACCTCAGATTATCAAGGTATTTTCTAAATCTAACATGGTGGTAATATAGATTGACATCTGGGACTCACAGAGTAGTATGAATGTCAAGTGTCTTATTAACAGAAGTTTTAACATAGGTCATCACATTGTAACAATTAGAGAAACAAATATGAATCTTGGTATTTCTCAATGCAAGAACTGTTGGAAATGAAATTACACCATATTTGCATGTCATACACATGAAGCAAAATGTCAGAAATGTAATGGTCTACACAAATTGGAACATCACAGAAAAACAGCATGGTGTTGCAAAGCAAATTTCAAGACTAATCCCCTAAGGCTTAAAACAAAGAAAGGAGAGCCATGTATTCATTTGTTCAAATGTAGCAAATGTGAGCACCAGGCAGACAGCAACAACTGTTCATTCTGGAAACACAGATTCAATAGGGATGAACATAACAAAAAATTGCAAGAGCTCTGAGAAATCAGAGCTAACTCAATTTGCTCAGCTGTGAGTAGGGTAAAAATATGATTTTAAAGTCTCTAAAAATCTTCTCACAGAATGTTCACAAGAGCAAACTTCTTACTAATACTATATTGGAAATTAACAAAAATTTCAATATTCTTTTCATTGAAGAACTTCTGTGATCAATCATTTGAAACATTCTAAGTTCTATATCTGAAGAAGGAGTTGAGATCATAAGTGCTCTCAATCACCTATCATGAACTATGTTTGCAAGATCTTTGAACACTGAGAACAAATACCTAAGAGTTCTCACCTACATTAATATCAGATTAACAAGGTTATGTTTTTCACTTAGAAGATATTTTCAATCATAAAGATATTAATCTTCTTTCTTTTTTTAATAATGGTATTATATGCTTTCTTATTAATATCTATTCAGATGATCATTAGTCTGCCTTAAAGTATCTCAAGAATACTGAAGTGAATTTGGATAATATACTAATTATAACCAGAGATTTTAAAATTAGGGACAATAATTGGGATCTATTATATCTGTACTATTCCACATATGCAGATACTCTTAGAAAAGTTGCTGACAGTTTTACTTGAGAACTTTCAATACCTATTGATCAAGTACCAATATGTTATGCAGATAATTCTCAAGATTCATACTTGGTAATAGATCTTATGTTTCTCCAGGCCAATGTAAAGAAATTCAACAATCATTTTATTTTGCCTAATCTATGTAGACTCTCTGACCATGCTTTTCTATCAGTTTATATTGTCATTGAGAAGGAATTCATTTAAGAGAAGAAACTAGCTATTATCAAGAATAGTAAGGAAAAAGAAGAATTTGTCAATGAATTAAAGAATAGGGTAGTTGTATCAAAACAACTAATATTCATAATTGCAAGAGACTAGAAGAAGCAATGCAAGAGTTTGCTTCCATCACAGAGAAACTTTGGTATAAACATTTTAAGGTGTGGTAGAATGAAGAATATAATAAAGATTTAGTCACATATCAAATACCCAGAAAAAGAATAGACTGGATCAAATATTGGAAAATGGTCAAAATGGCTAAACAGTTATTCTTTGACAACAAAATTCAAGAAATTGTGTCAACCAACAAAAAACTATGGGACTTGATGAATTGGGTTAAGAAATGCAAATTACCCACCATAGAAGCCATCAAGTTCAATGAAAATTCTTGTAATGAATTGGACAAATTGTGGCAAACTCTTTATCAGTCTTATAATGCTGTTCAAAACAGATTGATAAATCTCTTCAACTTTTGAATGAAATTCCATTACATCAACAGGCTGAATAGCCTTTATTCTCCAAAACAGAATTTATCAAAGCAATCAATAAATGTTGCAGTTTGTCTACTCCAGATCCTGATTGAATCTCCTAGAATCATCTCAAAGCATTAGTAAACTATGATAAATATCTTGCTAACATTATCAATATAGCAAATTCTTGCATTGACCTTGGTTACTGGTCTTCTAATTTTAAGAAATAAATGTCAATCATCATTCCAAAGCTAAATAAGCCTTTCTATAACATCCCAAAAACATTTGTTTGAATGAAGTTTTACTATCTTTTGATAGTTTGAACAAAGAACTCTCTCTAAGTTCCTGTTTAGTAGATACTTTTTCAGACCTTTTTTCTTTTCTTTCAGTTAGCTAAAAGAACCCTGATGCATTAACTTCTCATCATAACAAACTTGACAATATCTTTGAAAATCACCAAATTTGTCTACTATGCTATAAAAATAACTTCTATGAAAGCCAAACTCTTTGTCATAAAATGTAGGATAAATAAAGCAGTTCAATTATAAGATGTTGCTCATATCACTGATACCATTCCAGCTGCTAAACAAATCTTTAATACATCTATTCATCCATATCAATTACATACTATCATTACATCTAAAGATCTTGGGTATTTCTTTAAAAAGAACCCAAATAATATGATTGTTATGACTTAAAGATCTTATAGTGGGTTGATAAGAGGAATCTTGTATTAAGGTTGACACAAGAGAACTTGATAGGGCTTCCAGTACCAACTAGTCTACCTTATATACCACAGACCATAGTCTGTACATACACTATTCTAGCCTACCCCAAAGTATATGTGTTAGCTATATTGTTTGACATCATTTGTTTTAGGTCCTTCTGTCTTTCTTCATGTTATATGATCCTGTAACTATGACTATGATGTGTGATGTCATATTAACATCTAGTCCTCAGTTCCAGAATAATAATAATAAAAGGAAAAGAGAGATAGAAATGAGAAAGAAAAATAATTAAAGTCTACCATCTTCAACTCTGACAGTAATTGCATTTTGGGATTGTTCTAATAGTATCAAGTGGTTGCCATATCTATTAGTGGATAAAGAATCAAAACATCTGAGGACTGATCTTGTTTTTCTGAGCAAAATATCATGGGAGTTCAGCAGGAAAGAAAAAGGCAACATTATTGTTAATAAATGGGAAATATATTTCCAAGCCTTAGAATATAAGAGAAGAAATTTCCTTGAATTAACCAACAATAATCATCAATCTATTTGTCTAACATATTCCAAAGGCAGTGCTTGGCTAAAATATTTTGGCTTATCAAACTCAATATATATATGTACTCCAAGATTAATCATGAATCATGTTTCTATTGGTGAATATAGACTTAGGTTTTTTTCTAAAGAATTCTTTATATGTATATATAGTGGTTATTCTATTGAAATGAGGAGGCACATCTTATTTGATTGTGTGTAATATAAAAAGTCTTGGAATCCTAAGAGAGAATCTCTCAAGGATATTTTTATTAATTTAATTTAATTTAATTTAATTTTTCCTTTCCTTTTTTTCTTTTTGTCTTTAATGAAATAATTATGTTGTATAATTACCATAGTCTACTATTGCATCCTATATAATAAATTTTTAATTTCAAAAAAAGAGGTAGTGACATGACATGACATGTAGTGGTCACAACTATCACAGGTTTGTCATATTATCACATGACACAGAGAAAAACATGGAAGATTTTAGAATAATAATATTATATAATATGATTATTACATGTTAATCTTATATATAATATATGGCCTTTAAGATAGATTAGATATAGTTAAGCACAGACTATTAGTCTAGTATATATACTTTGTACAAGGAACTTTATTAAGTTCTCTTATATCAATCCAATACAAGGTTCTTTTCTTATCTTCACTTTGAGACTTAAGTTATAACAGTATAGTATTCACAACAAGTTGCTCAAGTGTCATCTATTTGTATAGATATAACTATGTAGCTTATACATATCATTCTTATATTTACTTGTCTAACCATTGTTATAATTTTAAGCTTGGCTTAGTATTATAGACTATTAGAACTGAACTATGGATTTTTATCTTTATATTTACTCTAGATATTATATGTTGATCCAAGTATATCTGAACTATATTTTATCTAATTATTATTGTGGATAATACTTATTTAAGCTCTTTTGTACTTAAAATATCTATAGGAGTCAATATCTTTCTTTTAATCTGTATAATTGTAATGGAAGAACTTTCTATTCATGTATTATGTTTATCTCAAACTGTTACAAACTCAGGACTTTAGAGTTAGTCAAGAGAAAGAATCTTGTATTACAAGAGAACTCAATAGAGAACTCTGTACAGGATAGTCTACTTTATATACTAAAACCTCATAGTCTATGCTAACTACTTCTAGCCTACCCTCAACAGCCATGTATTTGCCTTAAGGTCAACATATGTTGCATATATTGTATGATGTCATCCTTTCAGAATCTTCTACATCCTTCTATGTGACTTGTGACTTGTGACAGTGTCATCTGATGTGACTGATGTGTGATGATATAATCTTGTCACTCTAACCCTAACCCTAGTTCTAAAAATAGAATAAAGAAAATAACTCGAAAATAAAATAGAAAAGAAAAGGAAATAAAAGTATTTAGAGTCTACCATTTTCAACTTTGACATTTATGTTAAAAACAGACCAGCCACTGAGCTAGTTACATTAAAAGTGTGCAATGTCAAGCTTAGCTTTGACATCTGGCTGGTACTATATATATGTACTTCATACTGTACTCCTGACACAAATCTACTTAAGATTACAGATTTGATTCCTTAGTAGTCCTTTGTGTTGGATAACTGCATAAAAAGATTAGAGTATGATACTCTATATATAAATTTCTCTTATAGGTATAGACTGCTATCATACCCATATAATAAATTGTTGACATTAAAAAAAACTTTATTGAGTTCTCTTGTATTAACCTAGTACAAGGTTCATATTTTATCTTAACATTTTGAGACTTGAGTTATAACAGTTGTAATCTCTGCTACATTACTATGGTTTTTGTCCAGTTGCTCTAATAGTAATTATCTGTCTTCTATATTTCTTGAATATTATCTTAGTTACTGAATACTAGTATTTAAGCTATATAGATACTCTGTAATTTCCTAGCCTAAAAGTTAACTAGAGTTGGCACTTTTTTGAGTATTAATAGTTACATGCCCAATATTACAACTTAAGCTCAAAAATAGATTATATTCTTCTTTGTGTCATAAAATAAAAATAAAATAAAAAGAGAAGAATTGTCACAGTCCAAACTCCAAGTCATGTCTATTCCTAATATAGATAACACTCAACTTATATCTGAGCTATATCTTTCTCCACAAAGATTGCAATTTATCTCTTTTCTAGATTGTGCTTTTTTAATAAAGATAATACTCAAATATTATTGGTATTTCACCTACTGCAGTCAAGTTCATACTATTATTCAAGTCAAAACACTGTTAATATTTTGTTTCTTCCAGTGGACTTACTAATATTAAGACTTCACTGGTATTTTGCTTTTATAGTAAACATGTTTCTATCAAAACTCCATGAATATTTGGTCTTGTTTGTACTATCTTCTATGATAGAATAGAGTTATTCCTCTTGAAATTCTACAAATACTTGGTCTTCTATAGCAGAATTTACTCCTATCCAATCTAAATCTCTATCAGTGTTTTACTTCTATAACATTCACTCAGCATAGCTGCTAACATCATTTAGGACTCTACTTGAATACTCTTTTATTTACTTCATATATTTAAGACTGGTAGTTACTCTGTAATAACTAGCCTAATAATTGACTAAAGTTGATATCAAACTTCAATGTTAATGATGATATACTTACTCCTATCTTTATAGCTTCTATCTCTACCTTCCAAGATCTTCCTCTGAGATAAAGTGTTACAATTCAATGATCTTAGAGTTGATCAAAGAAAAATTACAACTACAATACTAGTAGAAGGTACAATATAAGTTAAAGCCAAGGTCATTCTGAAAAGTCCAAAATTCTGCAGACTTTGATAAGTTTCTATACTTGTTAAACTTTGTTAACTCTTTTGAATTTTTTTCCCCTTCAAGTGTAGACCATGCTTAACAAAAATGTGAAAATAAATCACCAAGTCCACCTTCTTGAAATTACACCCTCTTCATAATTTCTCCTTTAAATAACAGACTTTTACTTTTGCCAATTTCTTTCCAACATCTTTAAATATTCCTCCTCAAATTTCCTATCATCTCATTTATACAATATCTTTGTCTCTAGTAACCCTCCTCTTTTAAAGCTCTTTTTCTCTGCCAAATCTAATTTTTCCTATCTTTATACTTTTGCACTCATTCTTTCCTCAAACTTAGCTACTATCTTCTTTACATTCTCCAAGTTCTCCCCTTTCTCATACTATGCTATAAACTCCCTTCATCACACCAAGTACTTTACTATTCTCCATATTTTTTGTTTATTTAATATTTTTTGACTTCCTATATCTTGACTTTTACTAGTTTTATCTCTTTTACTTTCTGACTTCCTACTAGTTTTCTATATCTCACTACTTAACTCATATTCACAACTGGGTGAATTCTTATTGAAGTCAGCACTCTTAGTCTGACTACATTAGCAGATATCACTTTCTCAATGATATATGGATCTACATATCATTTTATTAATTTCTTTACTAGTCTTTTCTTAAACACTAAGTCTTTTGTACTTAAAATCACCTTGTTATTCTTCTTCTATACTTCAGCTTCCTTTTTCCCCTTATCTGCTTATCTTTTCATCTCCTCCTATTCTTTTCTCAGTGTTGTTATAACTTAGGTCTAAGAGATAAAAGTATACTTTTGTATTGAGTAACACAAGAGAACTCAATAGAGTTCCAAGTACAAACTAATCTACATTATATACTACAGACTGTGGTATGTGCACACACTATAACTAACCTATCCTAAAATCTATATGCTCTCTATAAGACTAATATACTATTACTATACTATACAATGTTATCTGTTCCAAAACCTCCTATAACCTTTTCTATATCACATGTTTGTGACTTGTGACTGTGACAGGTATTATACCTCTGCCATGCATGATATCACATCATATTCTTTGTTTAAGTCCAAAATAAAGAAAAGTAAAGTAAAACTAAAAATAAGTCAATAGAAAATGGAAAATAAAAATAAAGGAGGAAGAAAATAAATAAAACCAAGTCTATTGTTCACAATCCTGACAAGTATTGTTCTAGCTTTTTCTAAACCTTCTTTATCCTTTTTACAAACTCTGTTGCTTTCTCTGCTTTTTCTTTCCTTTTGATGTTTGCTCCTATCCTCAGCTCTCTTCTATAATTTGCTATAAAAAGAGATACCTTAGTTGCTATATGACTTATTGTTTACCACAAACTTTGCTATCACTAACCACTATAGTTAATTCTTTTGCTTATAATTGATAAAGAACTATAAATACTGTTCTAATTCTTGGTTTATATACTTTATCTACCTACCTGTTTGTGAGGAGAATGCAGTTGTCATAGTATGCTCAAACTCTAGTACTTTATTTTGATTTTATTTTATTTTACTTTACTTTTTCTTGGATGATAAAGAGGCATATGACTGCAGTCACATAACATGAGGTTATAGGTCTAGATTTTAGGAGAAGGGGCTAGAAGGAAAACATCAAGGAGCATGTTAATAGCATGTTAACCTCATGGTATACACATGATACACTTATAGATAATGCATGAACTTTAGGGCAAGGTTATTTATTATTAGCACAGACTATGTATGTATTATATAAATAGAGTAGCAATTTATCAGAGACTTCTTGTTGAGTTCTCTTGTGATTCCCATGAGATACTTTACTTTTAAGTTTACTTAGTGGTCTATTGGTTGTTCTTAGACTAGTGGTTGCCACAACAGCAATTAACAACTTCGTTTTGATCTCCAATATCTTGTTATAGCTTCTTTGTCAACTTTATTGCAAAATATAGTCTCTGATCTGATATTACATTCTCTGGCAACCTGTGCAACTTTTATATACTATCTTTAAACAACCTAGCTAACTTCTCTGTTAATATTTCTTTTATCATTACTACAAAATATGTCATCTTGGACAATCTATTATATACTATAGTATTTTGTGAAGTTTGGAGAAATAAATATATAATAAAAACAGATACAAATAACCATGGAATTTGATCCAAATAAAGCCAAATAACTACAGTGTTTTAATGCTAATTGAAAATAGATATAGTTCAGAGTTTGGGCTGTGACACAAACATAGTAGAAAATATAAGCATAAAAAAGTATTTATGAAGTTAGACTTATAATAGGGCTATAATGATATACAAATAAAGAAGAGAAATGAGTAACATATAGTGTTCACAACATCAGAAAAGTTATTTAAACTAATAGTAATATTCTTTGGTCTAACCAACTTATTAGTAATATTTCAGGTGATAATGAACAAAATTCTATAGAACTTTATCAATACTAGAGAAATAGTAAGTTTTATTGATGATATAATAGTAGGAATGACTGAGGAGAAAGAATATGACAAAGTAGTGAAAACAATAGTAAAGAGATTGGTGGAAAATAATTTATATATAAAACCCAAAAAATACAAGTTAAAGGTTAGGAAAGTAGAATTCTTAGGGATAGTGATTGGGCCAGAGAGGATTAGAATGGAGAAAGAAAAGATAAAGTCAGTATTGGATTGGCCAACTTCTAAGAAAGTCAAGAACATATAGAAATTTTTAGAGCTTGCTAACTACTACAGGTAATTTGTTAAAGATTTTTTGTCTTTAGCTGGATCTTTACAGAACTTGGTGAAAAAAGAACAGAAATGGGAGCAAAACAAAAGACAAGAAGGAATATTTAATGAGTTAAAGAGAAGGTTTAAAAAAGAACTGGTGTTAACTACACTGGATTTAGACAAAAAATGAGGATAGAAGTACATGTATTAGATTATGTAATAGGAGGAGTATTATTAATAGAATATAAAGATAGTAGATGAAGGCTAGTAACATACTTATCTAAGCCTTTAAATAAGACTGAGAAGAACTATAAAATCTATAATAAGGAGATATTAGTGGTAATTAGGAGATTTAAGAACTAGAGAAATCTACTAGAAGGCACAAAGTTCAAGTTCAAGGTCTGAGTAAATTATAAGAATTTAGAATATTTTGTGAAAGTGCAAAATTTAAATTGTAGACAAGCTCAATAGGCATTATACCTATAAAATTCAACTTTACCTTAGAAAATGACAATGAAAATCATTAATGAAAGAAGAATAGGTTTGGAGTTTGATGGAGGTAGTAGTAGAAAAATAAAAAAGACAAAAGCAAAAGACAAGAAAATAGTTAGAGTAGTAGAAGAGATAAAGAAAGCAGAAGTTAAGATGCTAAAAAGAGATGAGTAACAGATAGAAGAAGAGTTAGTACTGAAGGAAGAAAAGGTTTATATACCAAAGAATGAGGAGTTGAGAATGGAAATTATCTAGTTGCATCATGATGTGCCAGCAGTAATACATAGAGAAAAATAGAAGACAATATAGTTGGTAACAAGAAACTATTTGTATCCAGGAGTAATTAGGGATATAAGAAGATATATAGATAAATATAATTTGTGCCAAAGAATAAAGAATAATATAGAAGTATTAGCAAGGAAACTGATGGAAAATAAGGTGCCAGAGAGGTTATGGATGCATATGATAGTTAACCTTATCACAAAGTTGCCATTAGTAGTAGGAAAGAATGCAATATTATGTAGAGTTTTTTCCTATCCAATCTGAACTTCTTTTAGTATTTTATTACTGAAACATTTGCTTGGAGATCCACTTAATTACTCCTTTAGTTTACTTTATATATTTAAGACTAGTAGTTACTCTGTAATAGCTAGCTTGATAATCAACTAAAGTTGATACCAAACTCTGGTTGTTATAACTTAAGTCCTTAAATAAAAACAAATAATGTCTTTTGTATTGGGTAACATAAAAGAACTCAATAGAGTTTCAAGTACAAGATAGTCTATCTTATATACTACAGACTGTTGTCTGTGAGCACACTACAACTAACCTACCCTAAAGTACATGTGCTTTCTATAAGGCTAATATATTGTTGCTATACTGTATGATGACATCTATTTCAGAATCTTCTATATTCTTCTTTGTATCACATGATTGTGTGATTGTGACAGTAACATATGTCATGCATTTGTCACACTTTGTAACTTGTTTGACTATTTAAAAAAAGTAAAATGAAACCAAATGCTCTTTAAGTATAGACTATACTTAACAGTCTGAAATTAAAGATAAAGGATAATTTAATTGTCTATCTATTTAAATATCTATAGTTCTGAACTATTTGCTTATTATACTTTTTTTCTACAAAAAACACTGGTGTTATTTGAGGTGACTTTGAGAGTTTGATATAGTTTGTCCTTAATTATTTATCTATCAACTTATACAATTTTCTCTCTTTCTAGAGCAAGAGATAGATTTTCCCTTTCCATGGCACAAACTCCTTCTTTAGATCCATTGTATAATCCCACATCTTCTATATTAGCACTCTCTTATTTACTTTCTTTTTAGAAATATGAATCTATTTATGGGATTTTAGAAATACTAATTTCTTGGCTTTCTTTTCAGAGTTTGCTACTTCCTTCTTGTTTCAAATATCCAATTCTTCTTCTACTTTATTTACCTCCATCATTTTCTCTTCCCTTTTCTTCTTCTTTTTCTACTCCTTTTCTTCTTGTTTATTTTATTTTTTATTTTTTATTTTTTTTCTTTTTGTTTTTATGAATCTTATTTTTCTGTTTTGGTCTCTACTGCTTTCTATATTCTTTCAAACATCTCATCATCTTCATTTCTTTTGTTCTCCAGTTAATCTCAGAATTGTGGTATATAAGCTATAGCATTTCCAAGATTATATTCCACTTCTACCCTCCTATCATATTAATTTCTGTATATTTTTTAATAGAATATGTTTACCTCCATAGTATTTTCTATCACTCTTTTCTTATTGAATGTTCTATCCACATTTCTCACATATATTGATCTTTTTCTTCAACTTGAACTTTTGCTTTCTTGTAAACTCCAAACATTGCTAGTTCTATCATCTTACTACTCAATAGGTCTCTATTTGAATCATTGTTAAACAATGTATTTTTCTTTTATTTTCTGACTTTATAAGGATTTTGTTTCCTTTTTCTTTTCTTTTGGACAATGAAGAGGCACATGATATCAAAGTCACATGACAAGTCACATGATGTGATGTCATAAGCCTAGAACATGGTAGAAAGAACTAGAAGATGACATGAGGGCATATGGGATACACATGGTAGCCTTGAGTAAGACATGAGGCAGACATGAGGGTGAAGCATGGACATAAGGGCAGGGTTAAATATTAGTAGCACGGACCATGGACCTTTTGTATAAATAGGACTCTAATTAAGAAGAGGCTTCTTGTTGAGTTCTCTTGTGAAATTCTCACATTATATCCCTATTCTGAGATTTACTCGTTAGTGAGATCATTGGACATTGTGTTTAGTGGTTGCCACAACAAAACTCAGAGTTAAGTCAAAAAAGAAATCTTGTATAGAATTTACACAAGAGAACTTAATAAAGTTTTAAGTACAAAAGTGTCTACCTTATATATGCTAGACTACTGGTCCATGCTAGACTAACCTTTGTTATGGGTATTCGGACACTAACAATTTTTATTTTCTTTTATTTTTTCTGATTTTACTTTTCTTTTTCTTTACTTTATTTTCTTGGAAAGACAATGAAGAATGCATGTGACAAGGAAGTCACATGACAGGTCACA
>Ga0157363_1003304_pt1 | contig 14542 bp, 11 predicted proteins | sample AttsexASBM1_FD_111477 | JGI IMG/M metagenome (GOLD analysis project Ga0157363, IMG submission 111477) | Fungus gardens microbial communities from leaf cutter ant in Ribeirão Preto, State of São Paulo, Brazil - Atta sexdens ASBM1 | ecosystem: Host-associated > Fungi > Mycelium > Unclassified ...
CAATCAAAGAAGAAACGCGTCTCTTCGCATTTTCCTTCGCGGATATACGGCCCCAGTTCGGTGAAGCGCTTAAGCAGGCGACTACGGGGGTGACCACTCGGTAACGTCATGCTAATTCTCTCCCTCAAAATAACCGTAAAAAACTTAGCGCTGCGCTAAACGAGCGCAGCGTGCACTTTCCCGGCTATAAGTTGTAGCAGAGCTTTGTATTTTTGCCAGTCAAACCTGCAACTGTTTCGCCAGCCAGTCACAAATCTGATTGAGCGCCTTCTCAAAGCTGGCGAACACCGGCGTGCCCGGAATCGCCAGGGTTTTACCCTGGGCCGATGAACTGGCAATCAGTTGCGCCTCCTCTTCCGGACTAAAGAGATCGTTCGGCCAGTAAGCCGCCAGCATGGGCACCGGCGTACGGCGCCCTAACAGACCCTGCACCTTAAGCGAGTAGCGATTGAGCTCGGTGCGCAGGTTCGTGTCCGATGTCACCGCCATCCCCAGCCGGCTTGCCAGCATGTCCATATACATATCCGGCAGCTGCTGCTGGCGCTGCGCATCGACAAAGACGCTGTGCACCATCGGCCCAAGGTTAGCCACCGCCCGCAGGCGTGGCACTTCCAGATACGCCAGCCGCGTCGCGACGTTGGCCCCAAAACGGTAGCCAAACAGCGCCACGCGGGTGTGGTCAATCCACGGCACATTACTCAGTTCACGCAGCACCTGCTGATGCAGCTGGCTGGTGTCCTGGTTCAGCGTCCATTTGCTGCTGAAGCCAACCGATGGCATATCCAGCGTCAGCATGGCGATACCGCGCGGGGCGAGGTAGTCGTGGAACAGGCGATAGTGATCGCTCTGCAGGGAGTCGAGCCCACCGCACAGCAGCACCGTCGGATACGGGGCCTGCGCCTGGGCGGGCATGTGCAGGAAGCCGGTTACCGGGCTGCCGCCGCTGATGGGAAAGGTCAGCGATTTGAGTTCACCGGGCAGGCGCTGCGTGGCCTCTTCATAAGCGCGATTCGCCAGTACCTGCGCCTGGTCAGCCAGCTCGTCGCCTTTAATATATGGATAGGCTGCCAGACTGAAGAGATTGGCGGCGTGCAGCCACTGCTGACCGGCCTCATCGTGGTTCTCATTTTGCAGCGCTTTTTGCTGCCACAGCGCCGCCTGCTTTGACCACTCGTAGTTCCAGTTACCGCCGCGGTAGCCAATGACCGTATCGAGCAGCGTCTCATCCGTATGTTCAAACTGGCTGATGGCGATGCGCGCCAGTACTTCACTGATCTCCTGCGGCGAGAGACCGCGCCACGCCCACAGCAGCTTATTCAGCATGCGATACCAGCTGCGCTGCGTATCACCTTCAAGCGCATTGTGTACCTGCGCCGGCTGATGATGCTGGCGACGCACCAGAGAAGAGGTTTCAGGGTGTTTGAAGCGGGGTTTGAAGAGTTCTTCGCTGAGGTTTTTCCCGGCCATGTTAGAGGTCTCCTGCGGCAGACGCGGCAATGGCTAAGAGTGTACTGCACGCAGGTGACGGGCGCGAGGCGCAAAAAGCACAACGCCCGGCATAACCGGGCGTTGTTTGCAATATATCAATTAATTTTTAACAATCGGCGGGATGTACACCACGCCCATATCCCACGGCTGTTCAATCCAGGTGTTCTGCGGAATATCAACGATGTAATCGTCAACCAGCGCACGGCCCGCAGGCTTAGCGAAGATGGTGCAGAAACGCGCTTTTGGATACATGTCGCGAATCGCCTGCGCAGTACCGCCGGTATCCACCAGATCGTCAATAACAATGAAGCCTTCACCGTCGCCCTCTGCACGCTTCAGCACTTTCATTTCGCGCTGGTGATCGTGATCGTAGCTGGAGATGCACACCGTATCAACGTAGCGAATACCCAGTTCACGCGCCAGCAGCGATGCCGGAACCAGACCACCGCGGCTGACCGCGATGATACCTTTCCACTGTTCCACAGGAAGCAGGCGCTGGGCCAGTTTACGGGCATGAATCTGCAACATGTCCCAGGTAACGACGTATTTTTCGCTCATAAAAGGAATCCCGGCCAATAAAATTGGCTTAAAAATATGCAAGGGGGAAAAGGTTGCGCGAGATTATAAGGATCTGACGCGTTAAAAACCAGCACCCGTCACACTGGTTGCAGGTTTTTAACGCGCCCGATGACGCACCCGGCGATAAACAGTGATATTCTCTGGCCCATCACGTCAGATGTGCTGACGGCGATCTTTCACTGGAAACCCGCGTGTGAGCGGTATGTCCGCCGCGCTGACACAGGAGACGCGTTGTGTCTGAATTGTCTCAACTTTCCCCGCAGCCGCTGTGGGATATCTTCGCAAAAATCTGTTCGATTCCGCACCCTTCTTACCATGAAGAAGCGCTGGCCGAATATGTCGTTGGCTGGGCAAAAGAGCAAGGTTTCTGGGTAGAGCGCGATCGGGTTGGCAACATCCTGATTCGTAAACCTGCGACCGCAGGTATGGAAAACCGTACCCCGGTGGCGCTGCAGGCGCACCTTGATATGGTGCCGCAGAAGAACAGTGACACGGTACACGACTTCACCAAAGATCCTATCCAGCCTTACGTTGATGGCGAGTGGGTGAAAGCGCGCGGCACCACGCTGGGTGCCGACAATGGCATCGGTATGGCATCTGCGCTGGCGGTGCTGGCTGACAACACGCTGACGCACGGTCCGCTGGAAGTGCTGCTGACCATGACCGAAGAGTCAGGAATGGATGGCGCGTTTGGCCTGCAGCCAGACTGGCTCCAGGCAGATATCCTGATCAACACCGACTCGGAAGAGGAAGGTGAGATCTACATGGGCTGCGCCGGCGGTATCGACTTCATCACCACCCTGCCGCTGCAGCGTGAAGCAGTGCCCGCTAACTTTGAAACCCTGAAGCTGACGCTGAAAGGCCTGAAGGGCGGTCACTCCGGCGCAGACATTCATCTGGGCCTGGGCAACGCCAACAAACTGCTGGCGCGTTTCTTTGCGGCGCACGCTGCCGAGCTGGATATCCGCCTGATCGAATTCACCGGCGGTACGCTGCGTAACGCGATTCCACGTGAAGCGTTCGCGACGCTGGCGATCGACAGCCATAAAGTGGATGCGCTGAAATCGGCTGCCGCCCATTTCCAGGCTACGCTGCAGAATGAGCTGGGCGTTAAAGAGAAGAACGTAAGCGTGCTGAGCGAGCCGCTGGCGCATCAGGGCCAGGCGCTGACCGCTGACAGTCGCGATCGCTTCATTAACCTGCTGAACAGCACGCCAAATGGCGTGATTCGTAACTCCGACGTGGCAAAAGGCGTAGTTGAAACTTCGCTTAACGTTGGCGTAGTGACGATGGAGCAGGACCATGCAGAGATCATCTGCCTGATCCGTTCTCTGATCGATACCGGTAAAGATTGGGTTGTCGAGACGCTGACCTCACTGGGTACACTGGCTGGCGCACAGACGGCACCGAAAGGTGGCTACCCTGGCTGGCAGCCGGACGCGGATTCGCCGATTATGGCGCTGACGCGTAAGACTTACGAAGCGCTGTTTGGCAAAACGCCGAACATTCAGGTGATTCACGCCGGTCTGGAGTGCGGTCTATTCAAGAAGCCCTATCCGAACATGGATATGGTCTCTATCGGACCAACCATCACCGGTCCACACTCGCCGGATGAGCAGGTCCATATTGAGAGCGTCGGTCTATACTGGAAACTGCTGACCGCCCTGCTGAACGTGGTACCGGAAAAAGCGTAAGGCCGCGTAGTTAAGCGATCGCTGGCCAGCAATGGCGGCCGTTCCCCCCTCTGACGTGGTGGAACGGCCTCACCACGCTGGCCGCTACAGCCCCAGCAGTAGCTGGCGCTCCAGCTGCGGGTTCATCAGGGTGACGTGCAATCCCACCAGCCGCACTCCGCGCCCGGCGCGACGCTCATCCCAGCTTTTACGCGCCACTGCAATCATGTCCTCTTTATTCAGCACCGGCCATACATGCTCCTGCGTGGTTTGCTGGAAGTCATTAAACTTGAGCTTTACGCCCTGGCGGGCAATCTGCTTGTCCGGACGAATCAGCGTCAGCCGGCGATCCAGCTCCGCATAGAGGAAATCGATAATTTCCAGACACTGCTCCCACTGGTGAATGTCCTCCATCAGCGTCCGCTCCACGCCCAGTGATTTACGCTCGCGCTCAACAATGACATCACGATCGTCAATGCCGTTGCTGCGCTCCCACAGCACGCGGCCAAATTTACCAAAGCGCTTCAGGAGCTGTGCCAGATCGGCCCGCTGTACATCGGCGCAGGTGTGCATGCCCATCTCCTCCAGCTTTTTGGTCGCGACTTTGCCCACGCCGGGGATCTTACTTAGCGGCAGCGTCAACAGAAAATCCGGCATCGCCTGGGGCGTGATAACGTACTGGCCGTTGGGCTTGTTGAGATCGGAGGCGATCTTGGCGAGAAATTTAATCGGCGCGATGCCGGCAGAGGCGGTCAGCCCGGTTTCACGTTCGATATCCGCCCGTATCGCCTGCGCCATCAGCGTGGCGGAGCCCTGGCAGTGCGGGCTGTCGGTGACATCCAGATAGGCTTCGTCTAACGAAAGGGGTTCGATAAAGGGGGTATAGCGCGTAAAGATCTCGCGGATCTGGCGTGATGCCTCTTTATACGCATCAAACCGGCCAGGCAACAGACGCAGATGAGGACATAAGCGCAGTGCGGTTGCGGTGGGCATTGCGCTGCGCACGCCATATTTGCGCGCCGGATAGTTAGCCGTGCTGATCACTCCGCGCTGCACGCGGCTGCCCCCAATGGCAATAGGAATATCACGTAACGAAGGATCATCGCGCATCTCAACCGCTGCAAAAAAGCAGTCCATATCAACGTGAATGATTTTGCGCATATGCCCTCCGAAACACTGGATAAGTATACAGCAGCAAACTGCTTCGGCAATAATTGTTGCGAGCCGGATTAAAGTTTACAAATTTGTCGTCGTATTCTCTTTAAGAATGCGCCATTTTCCCGGACTCCGGCTTGATTAAAAGCCAGACAATGATAATGTTGCGCTGCGGTAGCGGATATTTCCGATAATGCAATACAGCGACGCGCTGCGTCAGAGTTCCTCTTCACTTCAAGGTACACACAGAATGGGCAGAATCGCATTATTGCTTGCGATGATTCTTATGCCGGTCCTTAGCTGGGCAATCAATCCTGAGCCGACACAACCGCTGGCTCCGGTGAGCAAAGAGTTAAAGAAACAATTACTTGGCACACCTGTTTTTATTCAGATCTTCAAGGAAGAGCGTACGCTGGAACTGTACGGCAAAATCGGTAATGAATTCCGTCTGCTGGATAGCTATCGCATTTGTAATTTTTCCGGCGGCTTAGGTCCTAAACGTCGTCAGGGCGATTTTAAAAGTCCGGAAGGCTTTTATAACGTGAAGCAGAGCCAGTTAAAGCCGGATAGCCGTTTTTATCGCGCAATTAATACCGGTTTCCCGAATCAGTACGATCGTGCCAAAGGCTATAACGGTAACTATCTGATGATTCACGGCGATTGTGTCTCCGTGGGCTGCTACGCCATGACTAATGCATCGATGGATGAGATCTTTACCTACGTGAATGCCGCGCTGCGCAATGGCCAGCAGGACGTGCAGGTTAACATCTATCCGTTCCGCATGACCGAGAGCAACATGCAGCGTCACCGCTACTCAACGTACATCAACTTCTGGCGTGAACTGCAGCCGGGCTATGCGTACTTTGCGAAGTACCGCGTGCCGCCAACGGTGAATGTGACGGCTACCGGTCAGTATGCGGTGAATAACACGCCGGTGATGAGCACACCGGACGCGGCCTCAAAATCATTCCTCGCGCTCACCCAGACAAAATAGTGCCCACTCGCCTGGCGCTATGCGGTGCCAGGTCTCATTGCCGGTCAGCGGCTGGGTGGCGACGACCGTGACCACATCTTTGGGTGTGGTCTGCTGCAGGAAATCAATCTCCACATCCTGATCAAGCAACTTCGCCTTACCAAACGGCGCCCGGCGCGTAATCCAGTACAGATTGGTTGAGCAGAACGCCATCAGGTAGCGGCCGTCCGACAGCAGCATGTTAAAGACGCCCTTCTCGCGCATCTCTGCCGCCAGCTCTGCTATATAGCGAAACACCGCCGGCCAGTTGCCCGGCGTACGCGGATAACGCTCAGCCAGCTTATGCAAGATCCAGCAAAATGCTTTTTCGCTGTCGGTCTCCCCGACAGGACGGAAGTGGCCGGTCTCCAGCTGACGATAGCCTTTTAGCTGTCCGTTGTGCGCGTACGTCCAGTTGCGCCCCCACAGCTCACGGGTAAACGGATGGGTATTTTCCAGCGACACCTGGCCGCGGTTCGCCTGGCGGATATGTGCCACCACCGAGTGCGACTTGATGGGATACTCCTGCACCAGGCGGGCGATGGGTGAGTTAAAGCTCGGCAGCGGATCTTTAAATGTGCGGCAGCCTTTATCTTCATAAAAGGTGATGCCCCAGCCATCTTTGTGCGGCCCGGTTCCACCGCCACGCTGCACCAGACCGGTAAAACTGAAACAGATGTCCGTAGGGACATTGGCGCTCATCCCGAGCAATTCGCACATAGCAACCGCCTTATCAGAACCTCCCGCCGCTGCGGGAGGAGCACGTCACGCTTTAACCATCTCTTTTTCAACCAGCAGCATCAGGATGTGGATCACTTTGATGTGAATCTCCTGAATGCGATCGGCGTAGCCAAAGTGCGGTACGCGAATCTCGATATCCGCAGTGCCAGCCATTTTGCCGCCATCTTTACCGGTCAGGGTGATCACCTTCATACCCTTCGCACGTGCGGCCTCTACCGCTTTAATGATATTAGCGGAGTTACCGGACGTAGAGAGACCGAGCAGCACATCCCCTTCGCGACCGACCGCTTCGATATAGCGTGAGAAGACATAGTCGTAGCCAAAGTCGTTACTGACGCAGGAGAGATGGCTGACATCGGAGATGGCAATGGCCGGATAACCCGGACGGTTTTCGCGGTAGCGCCCCGTCAGCTCTTCGGCGAAGTGCATGGCATCACAGTGTGAGCCACCGTTACCGCAGGAGAGGACTTTGCCGCCCGCCTTAAAGCTGTCAGCCAGCAACACCGCCGCGCGCTGAATAGCATGGATGTTCGCTTCATCACTCAGGAATTTCGTGAGCGTATCGGCTGCTTCATTAAGTTCTGCGCGAATAATGTCCTGATACATAGGGATATCCTTTAAAGGAAAAATTGACTCAGCAAGTTTAACGGAATGGGGCAAGGCCGCAAAGCGCCCGTGCGCAGGAAAAGCGCGCCGCCAACGCTTAGCCCGCCGGTCCCGACCTGTGCCATCCTGTTTTTGTGAGATCTGTTGTAATTGTGATGTAAACAGATTGCTAAATCCTGCTCGCTGCTCTAAACCTAACCTCATAACAGGTCAGACCTCTTACTACTTACGGAGCGGTTCATTATGTTGCTTGCCTCGATTATCGCGACGCTGATACTGATCGGCGCCCTCTTCTACCATCAGGTTTCGCTACGCCTGAGCAGCGCAATACTTCTTGTGTGGACGGCTGCGCTGGCCGCTACCGGCTTGTGGACGCCCTGGCTGCTGCTGCCGCTGGCGATTATCCTGCTGCCGTTTAACCTGCCGGCGATGCGCCAAAGTATGTTCTCGAAGCCTGCACTGCACGGCTTCCAAAAAGTGATGCCGCCGATGTCGCGCACCGAAAAAGAGGCGATCGATGCCGGCACCACCTGGTGGGAAGGCGATCTGTTCCGCGGTAAGCCTGACTGGCAGAAGCTGCACAACTATCCACAGCCGCGTCTGACGGAAGAGGAGCAGGCGTTTCTGGATGGCCCGGTGGAAGAGGCCTGCCGTATGGCCAATGATTTTGAGATCACCCATGAGATGGCCGATCTGCCGCCGGAACTCTGGGCCTTTCTGAAGCAGCATCGCTTCTTTGCCATGATCATTAAAAAAGAGTACGGCGGGCTGGAGTTCTCTGCCTATGCTCAGGCGCGCGTACTGCAAAAACTGGCGGGCGTGTCCGGCATTCTGGCGATCACCGTCGGCGTGCCTAACTCTCTGGGCCCGGGCGAACTGCTGCAGCACTACGGTACTGACGAACAGAAAAACCACTATCTGCCACGTCTGGCGCGCGGTGAAGAGATCCCCTGCTTTGCGCTGACCAGCCCGGAAGCGGGTTCTGATGCCGGCGCCATCCCCGATACCGGCGTGGTGTGCATGGGCGAATGGCAAGGCGAGCAGGTGCTCGGCATGCGTTTAACCTGGAACAAGCGCTACATTACGCTGGCACCAATCGCTACCGTGCTCGGTCTGGCGTTTAAGCTCTCCGATCCCGATCATCTGCTGGGTGAGACGGAAGCGCTTGGCATTACCTGCGCGCTAATCCCTACCCATACGCCGGGCGTGGAGATCGGTAAGCGTCACTTCCCGCTTAACGTCCCGTTCCAGAATGGTCCAACGCGCGGTAACGACATCTTTGTGCCGATTGATTTCATCATTGGTGGCCCGGCGATGGCTGGTCAGGGCTGGCGTATGCTGGTTGAGTGTCTGTCAGTTGGCCGTGGTATTACGCTGCCATCAAACGCCACTGGCAGCCTGAAGAGCCTGGCGCTGGCGACCGGTGCTTACGCGCATATCCGCCGTCAGTTCAAAGTTTCAATTGGCAAAATGGAAGGGATTGAGGAGCCGCTGGCGCGTATCGCCGGCAATGCCTACGTGATGGATGCGGCGGCAACGCTGATCACCAGCGGCATTATGCTGGGTGAGAAACCGGCGGTTCTGTCCGCTATTGTTAAATATCACTGCACCCATCGCGGCCAGCGCGCCATTATTGATGCAATGGATATCGCCGGGGGCAAAGGGATTATGCTGGGCGAGAACAACTTCCTTGCCCGTGCCTATCAGGGTGCGCCCATCGCCATTACCGTCGAAGGCGCTAACATTTTGACGCGCAGCATGATTATCTTTGGCCAGGGCGCGATTCGCTGCCATCCATGGGTGCTGGAGGAGATGAATGCCGCAGCGAAGAACGATCTTGCCGCCTTCGATCGCGCACTCTTCAGCCATATCGGCCACGTGGGCAGCAACACGCTACGTAGCCTGTGGCTCGGCTTAACCGGCGGCCGCACCAGCGCCACGCCAACCCGTGATGCCACGCGCGGCTACTACCAGCAGATCAACCGCCTGAGCGCCAGCCTGGCGCTGCTGTCGGATGTCTCTATGGCCGTGCTCGGCGGCAGCCTGAAACGCCGCGAACGCATCTCAGCACGCCTTGGTGATGTGCTGAGCCAGATGTACCTGGCCTCCGCAACGCTGAAGCGTTACGACGACGAAGGCCGTAACGAAGCCGATCTGCCGCTGGTGCACTGGGGCGTGCAGGATGCCCTGCATCAGGCGGAAGTCGCGATGGACGATCTGCTGCGTAACTTCCCGAACCGTTTCGTGGCCGGCGCACTGCGCATGGTGATCTTTGCCGGTGGCAAACACTGTCCGGCGCCCTCCGATAAACTGGACCACAAGCTGGCAAAACTGCTGCAGCTGCCCTCCGCGACGCGTACCCGTCTGGGCCGTGGCCAGTATCTGACGCCGAGCGAGCATAACCCGGCCGGTCAGCTGGAGCAGGCGTTGCAGGATGTCATGGCGGCCGAAGTCATCCACGATCGTCTGTGTCAGCAGCAGAAAAAACACCTGTCATTTACCCGACTGGATGCGCTGGCGCAGCGTGCTCTGAAAGAGGGCTGGATTGATGAAGCTGAAGCCAGCGTACTGACCCGCGCCGAGGCCAGCCGGCTCAAGGCGATTAACGTTGATGATTTTGCGCCGGAAGCGCTGGCCGCGCCGAAGCAGCAAAGTAAACCCCGGGCGCGCGCCAGTGAAGCTGCCTGATACCGCTTAAGCCTCCAGCCGGAGGCTTTTTTTATCCCGCCTGACGTATACGGGCAATCAGTGCATCCGCATCCGCAATATGCTCCGCCGCCAGAATCAGGGTGCAGCCCAGCGTCCGGCTGTTGCTGATACAGTCGGCGCGCATGGCGTCATCCGCAATCTCGCGGAAATCCCTGACCTCTTCTGCCGCTGCGCTATGGCGTACCAGGGCGATGCCGCAGTAACCGATGGCATCCGCCCAAACCTTCTGCAGGAAAAGCGCCATAAATCCCGGACAGGCAAATCTCTCCGCCTGCGTATCCGCACTCAGCGCCTGAAAACGGTGGGCGAAGCCGTCCCACACCGCATGGACGTCGCTTAAGCGCTGCTCGCGGCCATCTGCCGCTTCGCGCGGCGGCAGTAAGCCGGGCAGACTACAGTAGTTGATCAACAGATGCGCCAGCACGCTGCCCACATCAAATCCGAGAGGGCCGTAACCGCCATGGGCTAAGCGCGCTTCAGCGTGCGTCAGGAAGTGCAGCTTCAGGCTGGCGATGCGCAGGCTCAGCGCCCTGTCCTGTTGCAGTTGCGCGGCGCGGGCAAAACAGAACAGCGCCTCTGCCTGCGCACCGGGCAGCGTGACCGTCGGCGGCACAGCGCGCAATACTGAATGGTCAAACAGATCCTGCGCCAGTTTTTCACCTGCCAGCGCAGGCTGCCTGGCGACGTCATGAAGTTGCGTCATAGTCAGCTCCTGATTACGGTCAGTTTAGACGTCTAAGCGTCTCGATTGCCAAATGTTAACATCCTGTTTATAGTGGCAGCAACACAGGGTTACTCCGCCATACTCTTCGCGCTAAAGGCTATTTAACGATGACGCAGCCCAACCTGATTCCCGAGAGCAAATTGCCGACGCTCGGTACCACCATTTTTACCCAAATGAGCGCCCTCGCCACCCAGCATAACGCCATCAATCTGTCGCAGGGTTTTCCGGATTTTAGCGGCCCCGCCTATCTGCAGGAGCGCCTGGCCTTTCACGTTAGCCAGGGCGCTAATCAGTATGCACCCATGATCGGTGTTCTGCCGCTGCGCGAAGCTATCGTGGATAAAACCGCGGCGCGCTATGACCACCGGCCCGATGTGAATAGCGACGTTACCGTTACTTCAGGGGCGACGGAAGCGCTCTATGCGGCGATCACCGCGCTGGTGCGTACCGGTGATGAGGTGATCTGCTTTGACCCGAGCTACGACAGTTACGCGCCGGCGGTAGAGCTGGCGGGCGGCGTGCTGAAACGCATTGCGCTGCAGCCGCCCGGTTTTCGTGTGGACTGGGCGGCGTTTCGCCATCTGCTCAGCGAAAAAACCCGGCTGGTCATTTTGAACACACCGCATAATCCGTCCGCCACTGTCTGGCAGCGCAGCGACTTCGATGCGCTGTGGCAGGCTATCGCGGCGCAGGAGATTTATGTGCTGAGCGATGAGGTCTACGAACACATCTGCTTTGATGCCCGTGGGCACGCCAGCGTACTGGCGCATGCGGATCTGCGCCAGCGCGCCGTTGCCGTATCGTCATTCGGTAAAACCTTTCACATGACCGGCTGGAAAGTGGGTTACTGCATTGCGCCTGCTGCCATCAGCGCAGAGATCCGTAAAGTGCATCAGTACCTTACTTTCTCGGTGAACACTCCGGCGCAGCTGGCGCTGGCGGACATGCTGCGCGCCGAACCGGAGCACTACCGGCAGCTGCCGGCGTTTTACCAGGCGCGCCGCGATCGCCTGACACACGCGCTGGCCAACAGCCGCTTTAGCGTATTGCCGTGTGAAGGGACCTATTTTCTGCTGGTAGATTACAGCGCCATCTCCGATCTGGATGACGTCAGCTTCTGCCAGTGGATGACGCGCGAAGCGGGCGTGGCGGCCATTCCGCTGTCAGTGTTCTGCGCCGAACCTTTCCCGCACAAGCTCATTCGCCTGTGCTTTGCCAAACAGGAAGCGACGCTTGACGCCGCTGCGGAGCGTTTATGTCAGCTTTGAAAATTACCGTACTGCAGGAAACCCTGAGCTGGATGGATGGCCCGGCCAATTTGCGCCATTTTGATGGCGTCCTGAAAGGCATTGAAGGGCGCGATATTATTCTGCTGCCGGAGATGTTCACTACCGGCTTTGCCATGGAGGCTGCTGAAAGCTCGCTGCCGCAGGATGAGGTTGTTGCCTGGCTGCATGGCCATGCCAAAAGCACCCATGCCCTGATCGGCGGTAGCGCCGCCATCCAGACTGCGGATGGTGCGGTTAATCGCTTCCTGCTGGTCGAACCGGACGGCACGCTGCATCAGTATGACAAGCGTCACCTGTTCCGCATGGCCAATGAGCACCAGCACTATATTCCGGGCGCAACGCGCGAAGTGTTTCACTGGCGCGGCTGGCGTATTCTGCCGCAGATCTGCTATGACCTGCGCTTCCCGGTGTTCTCCCGCAACCATAACGATTACGATCTTGCGCTCTACGTCGCCAACTGGCCCGCACCACGTGCGCTGCACTGGCAGTCGCTGCTGCTGGCGCGCGCTATAGAAAATCAGGCTTACGTCGCGGGCTGTAATCGTGTGGGCCATGATGGTAATCAGCATCAATACAGCGGTGACAGCCGTATTATCTCACCACAGGGCGAGATCCTGGCCGCCGGCGAGCCTTTCTCCCGTGAGCGCCTGGATGCCACGCTGTCGCTGGAGGAGCTGCAGGCTTACCGCGAGCGCTTCCCGGCCTGGCGCGATGCCGATGGGTTTACGTTGCGCGCATAAAAAACCCCGGCCAGGCCGGGGTTCTGTTTTCAGCATCAGTGCATCATAGATCGAAGCGATCCAGGTTCATAACTTTGGTCCACGCGGCCACAAAGTCATTCACAAACTTCTGTTTCGCATCGCTGCTGGCGTACACTTCAGCCAGCGCACGCAGGATAGCGTTGGAACCGAACACCAGATCGGCGCGGGTTGCGCTGTACTTCACTTCACCGCTCTGACGATCGCGGCCTTCAAACAGCTCGGCGCTCTCGTCCGTGGCGCGCCATGCCGTACGCATATCCAGCAGGTTGATGAAGAAGTCATTGCTCAGCACGCCCACACGATCGGTAAACACGCCCTGCGCGCTGCCGTTGAAGTTGGTGCCCAGCACGCGCAGGCCACCCAGCAGTACCGTCAGCTCTGGCGCGCTCAGCGTCAGCTGTTGCGCTTTATCCAGCAGCAGGGTTTCGGTTGAAGAGCCCCCTTTCACGCGGCGATAGTTACGGAAACCATCGGCCAGCGGCTGCAGCACATTGAACGACTCAACATCGGTCTGATCCTGACGCGCATCCACGCGACCCGGCGTGAACGGTACCTGCACAGCCACGCCCGCAGCCGCTGCGGCCTGCTCAATACCCACGCTACCGGCCAGCACAATCACGTCCGCCAGTGAGGCTTTACCAGACGCCTGCTGAATCTCTTTCAGGGTTGGCAGCACATCGTTAACAACGCTGGCATTGACGTCCCAGCCGTTCTGTGGGGCCAGCGCCAGACGGGCACCGTTAGCGCCGCCGCGCTTGTCGCCACCGCGGAAGGTGGAAGCGGAAGCCCAGGCCACAGAGACCAGCTGGCTGACGCTCAGGCCGGAGGCAGCAATTTTTGCTTTCAGGTCAGTGATATCATCCGGCACAGGCTGATGAATCGCCGCCGGTAACGGATCCTGCCACAGCAGATCCTCTTTCGGCACTTCCGGACCGAGGTAGCGCGCTTTTGGCCCCATATCACGGTGCGTCAGTTTGAACCAGGCGCGGGCAAAGGCTTCGTTGAAGGCCTGCGGATCGTTCAGGAAGCGACGGGAAATCTTGCCGAACTCTTCGTCGTAGCGCAGCGTCAGGTCGGTCACCAGCATGGTCGGCTTACGCTTTTTCTCCGGATCAAACGGATCCGGGATAATTGCTTCGGCATCTGCGGCTTCAAACTGAATCGCACCCGCCGGGCTGCGCGTCTGTACCCACTCATATTTGAACAGGTTTTCGAAGAAGTAGTTGCTCCACTGCGTCGGCGTTTGGGTCCACACCACTTCAAGTCCCGATGTGATGGCATCTGCACCTGAACCGCTACCGTAGCTGCTGTTCCAGCCAAGGCCCTGCGCTTCCAGCGGTGACGCTTCCGGATCGACGCCCACATGGCTGGCCGCCGCCGCGCCGTGGGTTTTACCCAGCGTATGGCCACCCGCGATCAGCGCCACGATCTCTTCATCGTTCATGCCCATGTTGCCAAACGTAGCGCGAATGGCTGGTGCCGCAGATTTAGGATCGCCGCTGGCTTCCGGACCTTCCGGGTTAACGTAGATCAGGCCCATCTCTGTGGCACCGAGTGGTGCACTGGCCAGGCTTTCCGGATGGCGGTGCGCCAGCCATTCGGTTTCGTTGCCCCAGTCCACGTCCATATCCGGTTCCCAGACATCTTCACGGCCGGCACCAAAGCCAAAGGTACGGAAGCCGGCGTTTTCCAGCGAGACGTTACCGGCCAGAATATAGAGATCTGCCCAGGAGATTTTCTGTCCATACTTCTGTTTCACCGGCCACAGCAGGCGGCGTGCTTTATCAAGGCTAACGTTATCCGGC
>Ga0157363_1003305_pt1 | contig 14542 bp, 11 predicted proteins | sample AttsexASBM1_FD_111477 | JGI IMG/M metagenome (GOLD analysis project Ga0157363, IMG submission 111477) | Fungus gardens microbial communities from leaf cutter ant in Ribeirão Preto, State of São Paulo, Brazil - Atta sexdens ASBM1 | ecosystem: Host-associated > Fungi > Mycelium > Unclassified ...
TCAAAGCGCCTGTTGTCAAACAGCTAAAGACAGGACTAGCGGAGCAAGTAGATAATTTATATCTATTGATCGTTTCGTTTATGTGCTGTCCTTTCGTCCTCTTAACCTCTCGTTGTTTCATCGAATGACTTGTACCCCTTCCTTTCATTCTATCTACCGCTATTTCCACCACCTCTGCCAACACCGTCCACCATCGCAATTCCATCGACGTTGTTGTTGCCGTCGGCAATACCGACTTTAAGGATGATCGGAAAAAGCAGTCCAGTTTTAAGATTCCAAAGTGAAAGCAATATGTATTAGCTGCACTGATTTCTGATATGCAGCTATCTTAATTTTATTTTAACTCTCCCAACTGTTCGAATTGTTGCAACGCTCACGGAATTTTTTATTATAAAAAATTCCTCTATCAAAAATAATATTTATTTCGTTAATAATAAACGCGTACGCGAGATTATATAAAAAAATATTTGCTAAAGATTGTCGAATCTTAATCGTATATCGTATTAAATTCATAAGAACAGAACATTAGTAATATTGTTAAAAGATGTAGTTTGAGAAATTTTAAAAAGTTTTACAATTATTGAATGTCAATTCAATCAGGTAGTTAGTTAATTAAGTATTTTTCTAAAAAATTATTATAATTAAATAAGCTGTTTCAATTTTTTAAACATTTCTTCAAAAAGGAATATGAATTTTATTTTAGTTAACAATAAGAAAAAGGTTAAGTAGGTGAGCAACGTTAAATGTAGTTTAAAGCTATGTTTAAAATTGGCATTAGTCGTCATCCTAACTTAGAGAAAGAGTCGGACTTATCAATTGAAAACTCATCCCTTCTATGCTTCTCACACGTAGCGCTCTTACGTATTCCCACGCCCTCCAACCTCTAAAAGCGGCAGAGGGTTTGAATAATCACAATTTACGTAATCGAATCTATTTCTCGGAAGCGTATAATATAATATTTAAGTGCCAATATTTTTTTATCAAACTGTAAATAAACTTATTTTAATCTCAGAACGTAAAAGAAGTTTTTTTTATCAGTTAATAATGCCTTTAGAATTTTGTAAATTGTCAAATAACAGTGAGATTCGACAATCTTTAATCTTAAATTCCAATAAGCTTATTGGGATTATATATCAATTAAAAATTGTACACTTATTTCCGTATTGCATTTCAATCAATTAATTAAGCTCCATGCAATAACTGAAATATCGATAATTATCAACATTATTGTTATTATTATTGATGATAAATTTATTGCAAAGTTTTAAATAATATTTCTCCAGAAATTTAACAAAGATCTTTAAAAAATGGTTGAATATGTACAAATTAACAACCGAGGAAATTACTGAAACTAAATAGTTGTATTTTGTAACGAGTGAACAAGTTAGAATTAATTAAACATTTTACTGTATAAATCAATAGTTTTTATCAACATATATACTATGAAGAAAATGTATTTAAAACTTGTGAAAAAGATTATGAAAAAACTGAATATTTGGCTGATATATAAGGTATTCCAAAAATCAATCTGGAAGGAAGTGATTTCTCACATAAAAATAAATCGAAAATATAAAATAAAATGTTTTTGTACGAACATTTTCAATAATTTTTAATTAATAAAATAAATACCATGGTATATTATTTAAATTGATTGCATTATTTTAAATTATTTTATTATTTATTTCAAATCTAAACTGACATAGACATTGCGGTGATGACATAGCGATAAATTGTCAAATTGTGAACTAAGCAAATTGTGGATAGTTAACACACACGTATTTATCATTCTTACAATATTTTCATGAGATTTACTTAAAATTTTTTGAAAACGCCTCGATATAATAGATATGCAAATTTATATTTTCATTACGAAAAATATAGGTTATTGAACCATGTTATATAACTGAATAGTGGATCAATTTTTATAAAATATATAAAATATTTATTTCACTTTGTTCAATTTTCAGCAACTTCTCCACTATTTTCTGTGTATAGATTACAGTAACTTACAGCATAAAGTTTACAGCACCGCACAAAGTACCGTGCAATCATATATTTTCACGTTTTACTATTATTATATATATTTCCCTGCAACGAAGATTATCATGGCGTGGAAATTATCGAATTGCGACACGACAATGAGCGGAAATCGGGTCGGTCGGCGACAGTGCGCCAGAAATCGATTTGTCGCTCTCGTGAGCGTCGCGACGCGGCGCGTCGTGTTGCGTCACGTCGCATCGTGTCGCCTTCTAATTTTGTCTTTCGCGAATGCGATTGACTTTCTTCGAGGACAGAAATGATTTTGGATGTGTTGAGGGAAGCGATCGATCGAATCAGAAGACCGGGATGGTCTTCTGAAACACGAAGGAACGTGATTACACGAGAGAAGAAATAGCCGTTCGACGATCCCCAAGCCATTTGATGAAAGTTACATAAGGCATTTATATCATAAGAGGATCAGCCAATAGTTAATAAATTCTAATATTTAATAAATTTAGACGAAAGTGAAATTAAATTTTTCTATAATTAATGTGGTTGTACTGAAAAAAAAGATTGGCTGCTGCAACAAATAAAATGGTAAAATATAGCATATTATTTTTAACTGGTTGCAGCAGCTAATTTTTGGTTGCGTTAACCTATACGCAATGTCATAGAGTAATTCCAGTATATACGTCGCATCAAACAAAAACTTAATTTATTAAGTATTATTTTACTATTTTTAAGATAAATGAATTATATCATACTGTCTAAAAAACTTTGTGCTGCCTACTATGAAAACAATATTAGAAATCCGAAATATTTATTTTTTGTATTAAAAAAAAGAACTTTTAGAAACCCTTGCGTTTTTGCCGCATATCCCATAGGGATATACGGCTACTCGTAGGGGGAGGAGTATGTACGTCTCATAAAAAATTTACAAATAATGCATATAAATAAGACGTAAAATGACCCAAAAACTTCTTATAAAATGCATTTATAAAGTTTTATTAAGGAATAAGAATGATAAATATGTATATGAAGTAATAGATAATAATTACAATTCTACATATATTACAAGTACTATTATTGAGGTATACATTTCATGTATATATTTATTGTATTTAGTGCACTGAATCCAATCTGTGCACTTTGTATGCTTTGGGCATAATCTCATCCATTAAAAATGCCGTATATCCCAACAAAAAATACAAGAACAAAGCACTTGTATTTTTTTATATAATATGCTTTATTATTCCTCTACACTTATGTATCATGAAATAATCACTAAGTTTTTTACGCGCCCAATTATAATCATTTTATATAGATTATAATTTATGATGACACTATTTATTACAGTGACAAATCGATTCAATAATTTCATTAATATTAACAGTAAAAAACTGAAATCATAACACAATACTAATGTAATATAAAGACGTATAACAGAGTAATTGCGGGAAAATTATCTTCATTCGTTCTATTTTTTCTGACTTCTGCGTAAATCCCAGCGCGGAGTATTCGCCGGAGTTATCCTATAGGATTTCGATAGGCACAACCAAAAATTGGTTACTGCAATCAATTAAAAATGCTATGCTATATTCAGTCAATCTATTCTTTTAGATCATTAACAAAGCTATCAAATATTGTATATAAATATTTTTAAATAATGGGAAAGTAAATAATGTAAAGTAGTGATGGAATAATCGAGATTTAATAAATTACAATATTTGGTAAAATAAAATTAAAAATTAATGTTAAGATTTAGTTAAATAAAGTTAAATATTATAACAGAATCGTATTTATATTATATTATATTATAATCGAACCATATTTGTAACATATTTATAACATATTATAAAAAATATAAATTATATAAGAAAGGAATATAAGAAAATATTTCTGGAATGAAAAAAAGAGCATTTTTTAATAAGTAATCCTAAATTCAATAAAGTTGAGAAAGAAAAATTAAAATTTTAGAGTTAATATTAAATCAATTCCGCATTTATAAAAATGAGTAAATAAATCAAAATAGTATATAAATATTGTAAAAAAACATAAATATTAAAATAATTTAATAATTGTACATTTAATGCGTAAAAAGAGAGAGAAAGAGAGAAATCTCTCATTTTCTTATAATCACTATTATTATAATGTTACATAATAACTCTTATTATAATATTATTGCAAAGTAGTTATCTTATGAGACCTGTTCCCAAGTTTAAAGTTAGTTAATAATCAAGATGAAATTTCGCTCATTAACCAAATCTTAAACCCTTTCAGCTATGTGTTTTAAACTTGTACAAAGATAAAACAAAAAGTAAAGCCAAAAAGTTTCTCACCCGCATGTTTTTAAGGATAAAGCGAGAATAACAGATCAGATAAAAGTTACAGTTTAATTTACGCGTTTATGTACATGGCATACCGATGTAGAATTAATCTACTTATTTTCATTAAGCTAAAAATCTTTAAGGGGATGCTGGAGTGACCTGTTTTATCATTAATTATTAAAGACTCTTGTCTCTTAATTGTGTTTATGGATTGAAAAGTCCTTCAACAATTAAAGTATCGACAACAACGTAATTCACCAGCTACAATTGAATATGAAAAACAAAAGAAAATTGAATACTTACAGTTTTGCTCGGCTTCTGTAGTCGACAGTCAATACGTCACAATATGTGCTGCATATAAGAGCATATTTCAGATTTTGCACTTCATAAAAAGTAGCTGGCGAATTGCAGAAAACCTGAAAGAATAATCCTATGCTTTTAGAAGTAAGGTAGGGGCTTTAGTATAAGAGAAAAAAATTGCCGAAATTTCATTTACGAGTGATTTGTATTACGAGTGAAATTGACGTGAAGCCATGAAACCGAGCAGTATTTTAGTTCCGCGATATTCCGATAGCGGCGCTGTCATGAAACGTGCGTCACTGAATTATGGAAATGATCTGAATTATCGACTTACTCAGGCCCATATCAAATAATGTACGTGTAATAATATACATGTAATATTGGGTTGTCCGGAAAGTTCGTGCCGATTTTGAAGAAAGATTGAAACGCAGAAGATTTAAATTTTAGTATACATTTATTAAATTTAAATCTTTTGCGGCACGAACTTTCCAGACAACCCAATAATATACATGTGAGCTTGTGTATTGATGTCAAAATTTATCGGGTTTTGACCCTTTTAATATCTGATCTTCAGGCTTAAAGATCTGTCGATTAATTTTCTTGTTGTAATATGTTTCCTTGATTTTTCTTTAGCTTCGATAATATTTTCACAAACATTTATCTATATGGAGTTGAGTGACAAGATTTATTAGCTAATATAATTAGATAATTTGTGATTCGGTACTAAAGATTCGTTTAAAAATATTCGAGCTATTTTTCCGAATATTAATTATGGAGTGTGTTTTGTTGCCTCATGTATGTTAATATTGTAATTAAACATTACAAGGCTGATCCATCTATCCTATTGTTTTTGCGAATTTGCATATTGTTTCAAATATTCGCCCAAAGTATGATGCGATCTTTCCTATGATCCATTCGATTGTGGATGAAAAGCGGTTGTGCGGAATTTGCGTATTCTGAAAATTTTTGCAACTTTTTTCATTAAGTCGCTGATGAAATTTCTTCTTTGATCGATTAACATAGCCTTTAATGCTCCTAATACGCAAATGAATCTATCTACAAAAGCTTCTGTTATTGTTTCAAAAGTCTGATCTGGTATTCCCATGCAAAATTTCGTTAATTGATCTTGCAAGGTTAAAAGATTCATTACCTTTTTTTGTTTTTGGCAGAGATCCTATGATATCCATTGCTACTTTGTTAAAAGAAGAAGAAGAAAGAAGAGGCGTGTCGGTAATGATCATTGGTTGTTTAGTTTTGACTCTACTAATTTTTTCAATTGGCATTGCAAACATTGCTGAATATATTATTGAATATCGGATTTTAGATTTTCCCAATAATAATTGTGTTTTACCATGTGATATGTTTTTGTAACGCCTCGATGGCCTCCAGTGGGCGAGTAATGCATTTCGCCGATTATAATAGACCGAAGATCTTTAGGTGGATATTTGATTAATCCATTGCATATTATTAATTTAATTGTTGAATCAATGAAAGCTAATTGTAACAAAGATTTGATATCATTCCATGGTACGTTATTAACAAAATCTGTTTTTGCGATACTAATTGTTTCTATTTTAATTTTCCAACGATAGTTCGTAAATCTTTAACCACTGTAGAAATTTGAGAGAATCGTCAGATCTTCACGGGGCCTTTCGTTAACAGACAAACAACATGGTAATGCTTTTTATATTTTATAACTTTGGCTTCGCTTTATCTCTCAGATAAGGGATCTTGTTTCTTTCGAAAAGTTTCTGAGAGCCTGAATTTATTGGTCTTCCGTCGATCAACAAAATAAGCAATATTATCCTTGCGTAGAAATAATAAATCGCGACTATTTATTATATTATTTTTAGTTGTCTTTATTTTTGAGCCTTGATTTTTGTTATTTTTATCCGATTCTTCGTCTTTGTCATTGATACTTACATCTTTTTCGATATCTCTTTCCTTGTCTAATGGATTGTTTCTATTTTCTACTTCTTCAATTTCATTTCTCTACGATAATATTTCTTGTCGAACATTCTTATTTTTTGTTTGACTTTGATTCGTGTTTTGCATTCTATTGTAATTAGATGGTTCATGGATTAATGCTTCTTCGCTAATTTGTAATCTCAGTGGCTCACACAGTTCTTTATGTGTGAATGATATTGAGTCTGTATTTTCGTCAGACAGATTATCATCGGGCATTTGATCTTCATCTTTCTCGTCGTCGAAAATTCAAAATTTATAATTCAAAATTTTCGTCCTCTTTTTGTTCATCGGTTTCTTCTAACATTCTAGAAATCATTTCTACATCTTTCGGATCGAAGAATCTATTAGGGTTAATTATTTTGCAATTTATTTCTTCGAGGACAGGATTTCTTGATAGAGCGTCAGCATTTACGTTGGTTTTACCTGCTTTATATACAACATTATAATCATATTCGGCAAGTTTCAGCGGAATATTCTCATATTTGCATCTTGTGCGTTCTTAAATCAAAGTAACGATTTATCTATAACCAACGTGAATTTTCGTCCGTATAGATGGAAATGTTTAACACAATATACTATTGCTAATGCTTCTTTTTCATATATATCATATTTCACTTTTTATGTTGTCAGTTAATGTTCACGAGACATATGCTATTGGTTGATCTTTATTTATTTCTCCTTGTGATAGGATATCTCTCACGGCTATTCCAGAAGCATCTGTCGTAAAAATGGTTGGAAAGATTTTGAAAAATCATATATTGTAAAACAAGCTCTTCGCATAATCTTTGTTTTATGTTTCAAATGATTCTTCTTGAACGGATGTCCATTTGAAAGCTGTGTCATTCTTTAATAAGTTCGTGGTTTCGCTAATTTCGAGAAGCTTGGTATAAATCTGTGATAATATCCTACTAATCCTAGAAATTAATATTTTTTGGAATCTTACGTCTCGGAAAATGCCTCACGGCATCTAATTTTTTTATATCCGGTCTGACTTCATCCTTGCTGATTACGTGCTCTAGATATGTTATTTCTATTTTCAAGAATTCGTATTTATTGGCTGTAATTTCAGATTAGTTTTTCGGTCTATTAATAAATTATATTTTCTTGCGTGATGTGGCGTATTTGAAATGTCTATGTAAACAAATAATTCCTGGTCTTGTAATATATCCTGATATAACTAGATCTATTAATCTTTGGAAAGCAGGAACATTTTTTAATCCGAAGCGCATGTGTTCAAATTCGTAATGTCCGAAAGGACTTGAAAAGCGATTTTATGATTATCCGCAGAATCCATTTTTATCTGATGGAATCCAGAAGCTAAATCACAGAAAAATATTGCTCTGCCTAATTGATCTAGAATGTCAACAATATTAGATAATGAATATTCGTCTCCGACAGTTTTTTCGTTCAGAACGCGAAAATCTAATACCGTTCTCCATTTCTTGTTTCCTTTCGAATCCTCTTTTTCAGGACTATCTATTTATGGGCATATTGTAAGGCGATTGAGAAGGCTTTACTATGCCTCCTTCGAGCAGTTCTTCGACTTGCTTATTTATTTCCTCTTTATGAAGTTGTGGAAATCTGTCGTGTGTTTTACAGGTCGATTGTCTGTTGCAGATATTTGATGTTGCAATACATTAGTTGCAATTTTTCTCCAGGAATATGAAATCTGTCCTGGATATAAGATTTTTCTTTTCTTGTTCATTTAAGTGTTCCAAATATAATAATTCCACAATTTCTGTACGTCTATTCTTATTAGATTCCTCTGATAATATAAAACATTCGAACAATATATTATCTTTTTCTCCTTTTGTTTTGATTTACATTTATGCATGAATTACGCTATTACTTCTTGGGATTGAACTTGCATCGATGCAGAAATTTTCGAAGATGGTTATACTTTTCTTTTCGCAATTATAGAAGGATCTGATATTTAGATCATATAATTGTATTATTTTCACGAATTCATTCAGTAAGGTGATAGGTTCGATTATTATCCATGGATGTTCCAACTCTGGAAAATTTAATTTCTTCTTGGAGTATTAAAAAGTCCTTTCCCTTAGATTCTTTTAAATAAAATTGAATCACATTACGTAGTGAGGTTTGGTTACTTTCCTCCTCGCAATCGACAAGAGTAGAATTTACTATAGAGGTACGGAAACCTTCCTCTGGAATTCTAGGATTATTCAAATTTTTAGGAAAGGTTTGGAAATTTCCACTTTCAAAGAGGAAGTTTGGGTTTGGGAATTGGACTGACTTCTAAGAGAAGTTTGATAACTTCCCCTTCCAAGAATTTTAAAGTTGGATAAATTTTCAAGAGAGGTTTGGAAATTTCCCTCTCCCAGGATCTTGAAATTAACTTGACTTTCAGGAGAGGTTTGATAATTCCTCCCCTCCGTGGATTTTGAAATCTAGAGTCTCGGTGAAGGTTTGAGAACCTTCCTCTGAATTAGAATTTTTATTTAATTTTTCCTTTCCTTTAATTTTTAATTTCTTGAATTTTCTCCTTTAACTTTATTCTTATCCTTATTTTGGATAATGTTATTAGTATCCTTCTTTGCTTCATTTAACATCATATTTTCTTCAATTTCAATTTTCCCGTCCTTATTATTCATAGACATCTTTGTCATTTTTTAAATCGGCATCGTAATTGTGTACTTCATTACGTTCTTAGTGGTTCGAATATATAAAATCGACCTGTATATCCATAATTTCTGTTTGATCGTCTTGCGTTTTGATATTTAATTCGTGATTATCGAATAATTCATCTATAGGTTTAAAACGCAAGATTGGCACTTGAACTTCTACTTCTTCGTCCAATGTGCTTATGACGTTTAGATACGCCTTTCCAGAGACATTTTCTATTATGGTGTCTCCTAAATAAATTCCATGAGCTATTTTTATTTCTGGAATCCAATCTTTATTTCAGGATTTTCTACTCTGACGTAAAATAAAGAGCGTGGATGCAATAATGGTTTCTGGTGACAAGAAGAGTCCTTTATTCCCGACGTATCTAGATATCCTTTCGCGTAATCTATTTTTGAAGAATTCTGTTCAAAGAAACCATTGCCTAATATGCCGAACTGTGAAATAGGAAAGTCATTAGATACGATATAAAAAAACTTTTTTTCCAAAAACCGATAAAGTTATTTTTCCGAGGGTATAGACAGGATATTCATTTATGTCGTTTAACTTTAAAATATTATTATAGTCAATAGTGCTGCCTTTAGATATAAAAGTTTCTTTTTAATTCGAATTGTTCGATTCTGAGCCGGTGTCTAGCATAAGAATTATGAGAGTTATGAGAGTTATATACTGAAATTGACCTGCAAAGATTTGCTTCGACAGTAGGCACGCGCATACTTGGAGGACTCGAAGCACGACCGAGGTTAATCTGATTCCCGCGGGTTATTCACTTCCGTATCGCGATAATCAAAGATAGTCAAGAATAATAGCCTTGTGTCGCGGTGGCAGTATTGAATGTTCCGTTTAATTCAAGAGAACAATGTTTTTTCCCGTTAGGATATTTATTTTATTTTTTTTCTAGAAAGAATAATATCTGTTCTCTATTTTTTTATTCTATATGAAATTAATTTCAATATTCGAATATTTGAGATATTCTATATGAAGCAATACATCCAAATATCATAAAAAGTTTATATTAATAATAAAAAATACGTGTGTATCGTAAATAATATTTGCAGTTGAAAAGTCCTTTGATTTGAGAATTTTTCCCAGAAGGATCTTCTTTGGAGAGCAATCACTAGTCTTCTTCTTCTTTTAAATAATTAGATGGTCAAAAGTTTATCGGATAAATTGGTTTTAATTCAATAAATTATATGAATCAATACAACGATCTTATCACTTCAATCTACGGGACAAAAGTCAACAGTTTTTATAAACAACCGTCGTGGAGTAATGAGTGCAGAGAGTCGAGATGGCCACGAGTTTAAAAGTAGTCGAAAAGTACAAGTGGCGCAGTGGCGCATCAATCGCGGTAAAAGATTATCCATTTCTTACACAATATATAACATTTCATCGCGTTTAAATATCTTTTCTTTTTAATTTTCGATTAAATTTTAAATGTCCTGAGAAATGGCTAACATCTTTTTTGAAGAAGTAAGGCTTCTCATTAAGTACAAAGGAACTTTCTGGACTGATCTTCAACATCTATCGTCTCTGGATCGATCCATCATCACACAATATAAGCATAAAGATCTCTTCCATGTGGAATTGATGATGTATTCGGACGTTCCACCTACGAAATAATTATTGAAATTTCCACCTACGAAATATCAGCGTCAAAAATAAATATAGCAAAACGAGTCCGATACAAATTTGGAGAAAACGATATTGTTGTGTTACAAAGCCTCTGGTATCAAAAAGGTCATTGATCTGCTGTTTCTTATCTCGCTATGATAATGGGCAAGAATTACATATATAGTCACAGTGAAGACGCCTTCAATAAACATCAGTCTCTTCAGAGAATGATTGATCCAATTGAACTATCTCATGTCGAACAATGATCGCAGAACTTTGCTATTTTTGCATAGAAATCGCATCGACGCTCTTCGAGATCTCGAACTGAGTATATTAAACATATCTTTTTTCCTGATGACTTTCTTTCAATGTTGAGACTCCTGAAGAGAGATGTCTTCCATTTCGTGAAGATGACTTACAGAAAATATGTTCACGAAAAGGCGATTAATTGCTTTTAAAATTACAATCGAAATTAAAATATTCTGTAAAATTTTATTAACTTTTAACATAATATAATTGTTTCTATTACTTTGTGATGAATTTTATAATCTCTCGCAGCATGAGTAAAATAATAAAAACAGTCGCAATTAATTTATTAGGTTATGAAAGATTTTAAATTTATTATGTGATAAAATTCATCACAAATATTTATAATTTAGAAATTATCATAATTATTTATAATTTAGAAATTGTTGTGCTAATAGCTAATAATTGATGGCAGAATATTTTCGATATGGACACTAGGAGTGTGAAACTTCTTTATTCACTAAAACGTATTATAGCGAACGTATTATAATTTTAGTGAATAAAAAAGTTTCATATTTCATAGCTATTATTTGCGTGATGTCTTCTGTGCTTGATTTTTATTGCCCGCATCCTTTCCAGTTCTTTGATTTATGAGGAGTCTTGGTTAATTTAATTTGTTATTCAGAATATTTTAATTTATATTTGATTCTTCTAAATCTTTTTCATTTTTATTGTTATATCAAGATATAAACATTCAATAAATTTTAAAACTTTAAAGTTTGAAATAATAAAATAAAGATTTTCATACGTTTCGTGCAAAAGATGCAAAAAGGCAATAAATCCGAAGCAATCTACAATAATTTTATTTATAAAACATGAAAATAATAAGATATAAAACTGTCAATGAAAATTCCGTGAAATTCAGAATTTCTCTTATCACGTTGAAATTACTTGTGGAAAATACCTCTTGTTAATAAACAGAAGTTCACGCTTCAAAGACTTAATTATCTCGCCTGCAACTGGGGAAATATTCATCGTAGGTAGAAGGAATCAGAGAAATATAGATACCGTGGAATGTTGAGAACGTAGTGAGAAACTTGATGGAAGGGTGGCGGCGAGTTCCGTATGACCTCATTATCGCCAATTTTCAGCGAACAAGCTTTCGAACTGACGATTGCTGGAAATCTGTTACGATGTATGGGAGGCTCCGGAGACGGAAATATCTTTCAGGAAGTTCGTTACATTCGATGATTATCTTACAGCCAATGCACCGCAGAAATAGTGTGAATCTACCAGGAGAAATCACAGCTATAAGCTCTTAAGACTCGAATCTCTAAGGAAGCCAATAAATTCAACAATCTGTTCGATTTTGCTGACAGTTCAAAGGAAAAAGACTGTTGATCATGCAGTAGTGAATGAAATTTCTAAAATAACTTATGAGAAAAAAGATATTGATTGAAAGAGAATAAAACCGTTAAAGAGATTGCCTGACAAGACTCAATTAAACGAAGAACTTTATGAGGAAGCTAAGCTGAGCAATGAATCAACGCCGAGAGAAAATGAAGATATCGCCATTATTCTGTCAGAGAGGCCTCCGAAAGTCATCAACATCAAAAGTATAGCTCGGACCTCTAAATCCGGTGATGTCTACTTGACTATGCAAGTGAGCGTGAACGAATCCAGGATAAATGCAGAATCTGATAAAAGTGAATATGACAAAACAATCAATGAAGAGAGATGTAGAAATAATCGAATATCGAGCAACGAGCGATCAATCGAATCTCCGGAGGTTGACAACGTGAATAACGACGATATCACGTTACAACAAGTGTTCAACGATACATCTGCCATTGATTCACAATTAGATACAAAGAAGCGAAGGTGGTTTCCTGCTCCATTCTAAGAGACGAAGGAGACCGATCTGGACGGAAATGTCAAGAGTTCCGGAAGTTGTTGAAAAGACGTTCCATCGATGAATCTCAGGGTAATTCTAGCGATTGAGCGGAAAAGATTGAGATCTGATTCTAACTGAATGAAACAGTACGAGACGACGTTTGTCTTCGGTCCGTTTGACGTAGCGCGAACTGTAACTACTGTTTCCACCGATACATTCATGATTAGTGATAGTAGTGTCAATTTTTATATTTTCTAAATATTAATTTTTTATTTATGTCACATTTCTATCAATGCAATATATATAAAATATTTTGAAATTTTATAATGGAGATATAAAAAGCAATAAATAATATTTTGTTGATCAACATTTTCATTTTTTGTATTTTCTTTTTTTTCTCTTTTTTGTTCTGCTGCTTTGATAGAAATAAGTATTAGAAGAAAAACTAACACAGTTTTCTTAAATTTACAGAGAGAAAAAGAAATGATTAATCTTGGAGAAATCTAAAAATCAACGTAGGATCATGTGCACTCAAATATCTAATTATATTTACAGTAAATAGGTTTAAAAAACGACAAAAATTAATGTCACTATAAATCTTCCACATAATGTTTCTTGTCAATGAATGTACTCAAAAAAAGGCGACAATTTAATTAATTATCAATAACGAATCAATTATTACTACGAAATAAACGCTTAAACAAAAAGACACTCTCTACAAATTATTATTGCAGGACATAATACAATGCCTTATGTGTACAGAGGAAGAAAGAATTCTCTTGGGATAAATTCATTTTCTCGCAATATGCCATTGAGTAAACAATATGAAACTTACAATTACAGTTCGAAAATAATAGTTTTCTCGATAATTTGCGAAATCACGTTCTCGCCCATGTGGAAAATTATATCGCCCCGGAATCAATTCAGATTTGGAGTTCTGTTGTGCACTTTCGCCGGTTTTCTTCGGATGCAATTTCCCTGGTTCGCATTTCCGAAACAAAGTTGCGTTGTCCTTCAAAGATTCGTAACAGGCTTGAGAGGACGCGATTCCCAGACGACATTTCCAATTGAGTAATACGATTTGTACACCCGGCGCACATCGCTGCACATAAGCAATGCTGAAGGATTAATGGCATATCGTCTCAAAGGATCGCAATAATTCACAATCAGGAAACAGAGAGATACTATAATTAAAGGGATAGATGGATTACTTTAGATTATAATAAAGGAAAGAAGATTTGGAATTTAAAATTATTCGATTTTGCAGATAAAAAACATTTATTTAATGCTGCAGAAAATACTTTATATTATTAGACAAAAAAAGGAAACTCGGCAATATACATAGATTAAGAAACACATAACAAAATCTTTTGTTTTATATTTCAATACGTCGGCACTTAATTTCAATTATTAATTACATTATTTGCTAAATAATTATCTGAACAATATAGTAAAAACATTCATTTATCTGTTAAGTTTTTCGGATATAATTAGTTTGTTTAAAAAAGACTTCCCTTCCAAATTATTTTAAAAAACAAAAAATTATATAGACGAAAGGATTAGTGCA
>Ga0157363_1003306_pt1 | contig 14541 bp, 10 predicted proteins | sample AttsexASBM1_FD_111477 | JGI IMG/M metagenome (GOLD analysis project Ga0157363, IMG submission 111477) | Fungus gardens microbial communities from leaf cutter ant in Ribeirão Preto, State of São Paulo, Brazil - Atta sexdens ASBM1 | ecosystem: Host-associated > Fungi > Mycelium > Unclassified ...
ATCCATTTTTCATCTCCCGTCACTACTTGCTTCAAAAATGGTGTCTCTTCGTTGCGTTTATAGAGCGAATCGCAAATGGAAATGCGATCCATCAGATATTTCTTCGTTAAATCGTGGGGAACCCATACATCAAAACGGTTTAGCCAAGCTTCACAAAATGCTCGTGGATGGTGGATTTTGACATATTCAACATTTCTGCTAATTTACGTGTCGTATAACATGGATTATTCTCGATCAATGTTTTAATCTGATCTTCATCTGTGGTGGAAGGCCTACCCGGGCGTTCTTGATCTTCAAGGTTGAAATCACCAGCAAACCACTTCCGCACAGTTCTTTCAGATACAGCACCTTCGCCATAAACAACGTATATCTTATTTGTCGCTTGTGTGGCATTTTTGTCTTTCCAGTAAAAGAAAAACATTAAATGCATTTTGTTTTCTTCTATATTCAAAAGCGTATAAAACTGACAAAAATTAACGTATCGTAACCAAATTTTTCCTGTATGCCTGAAGTATCATTTTTTACGATATGTACGCATGTCATTTTCAATCGTTCTGATATATTCAGACCTGTCCTTATGCCACCTACCACGCACGAACTTTCCGGACAACCCAATATTTTGAAACAATCATAAAAAATATGGTTGTTCCAAAATATAACTATAAAATTATAGTCACTTGAATCATTTTTATGGTAGTTTCAATTATTTTATGGTTATTATAACTATAATTATAATCATTTTAGGTTGTCAACTATATACATTTGTTGTTAGAACTATATACATAGTTATTGTTATTATTATTAGCAGCAATAATTATAATTGTAGTAATATGTAACTATAGTTACAAATATCAAACATTTTTCTCTCAGTGTATGATAAAAATATTCAGTATTAATCAATTTTATAATAATCTAAACATGAAACATTAAATCCGTAAGAAAAACAATACATTCTTACATAATAAATCAAGAAGAAATAAAAGTTTGAAGCTTAATAAGCTCGATGAGTCGCAATTTTTCCTCGCGCTAATCGATGTGTTAATGTCTTCCCCAACTGTCTCTAATTACCTATAATCTTATCTACGTGCCTGGCACAGTTTTGCGTAAACGTGGTCGCTACTGGCCGTGGGTTCGGCGAACAAAGAAAATTACGCGCCGCCAAGGTGGGCAATCATCAGGAAAACGCAAGGTGGGCAGTGGATATGGACGAGACTTATATGCAGCGATACATGTTGCACGCGAGTCTAGATACCTACGTGAGGTAGGAGAGCCGCGGACTCGCCGGCATTAGTCACCGTTCGGCTACGCGACGTGTAACGCAAGCACGGAATTTTCGATTTCTCCGAGCGTCATAGTGCCGACACTGCCGACGTGGCCAATCCCGCGTGTAACACGCCACGGCGAATCCTTCCGTCGCGGGTGATCGCGATACGGAAAATAGCATGATCACCCTGACCGATCGGACATATGATGTATGGAGATAGCGGAACGTCAATGGTGTATCGGTTTCGCCGTGCGTGTGTATGGATTTCAATCGTCTTGCCGTGTCAGCGCGAAAGTCCGATAGAACCATCTGATCGCATGAAGCGCGCCGATCATTGTCGAGTATCTTGTGATAAATCATGAATATCGTCTCCTAAGAAAAGTATGAGTGAGAATCGACACGTTTCTTATAAAATTTCTAAAGTCAAGGATGTGCTATATCACGTCGTTTTGCGCGAAGGAAGTTCTCCCTCTTTTATGGAGCCTTGATTCATGTAATCGTAATTAAAATCAAATAGAATGCGAGATGAAGAGAATATGCTTAATTAAGCCGAAGCAATAGCATTACCGACGGTTATTACGCCATTGCAATGAGAAATTTCTTTAATAACGCTCTATGAATAAAACGTTGCATCGAAAGAATAAAACGTTGTATAGAATAATAACTCGGCGATACTTGTACGCATGATAACGGTCCGTTCGTCGAGTCTACGTCGGGAGATTAATGATGAGCCTTGGGTAGAAAGACGGGCGTTTGTCAAATGAACGGTATTAAAATGCGGTTGCGAGGAGGCGCTTCGGAATACAGCGAGTGCGTTGCCATTGACGTAGGTGGAGAAGTCCTCGAGTTGTTGAATCCAGGACGAGTGAAGAATGCGCGAGCACGAGGCTAAAGAAAAGTCGATATATTTCAATTTCATTGCAGTCTCATTGTCGGAATTTTATCAGGATCTTAGAAGATAACAATTCTTAGAAATTATTAGAAGATAATTAATTGTACGTCAAGAATGCGGGATCGTTAAGAAAATATACATTGAGAAAATTAATGATTGACGGAATAAATAACAGCGCGATAGAAAAAGGAAAATCATCTGTTACGTGTGCCGAATGAACGTTTGTATGAGAGAGGAAGCGGGCAACTTCCGGAACGCCTCGTGTATATACGTAATCCTTTATTCCTTTGCAGCGAAGAACACGTGTCGCGAAACGTTGATTACAGATCGGTCGCTTCCGCCTTCGGCGATGACAATATCGGATGAACATCGATGTGACGTGACTTGGTCGTAACGGAAAGTAGAAAAATATATTTCCCGATTTCAGCTCATGTCAGAAAATGTACACTCCAACTCGAGTGTGTAATAAGTGATTTCTATATGCAGGGAAAAACCGATTTTGCTGGAGTATCTAAAAATTTAGGTAGATAAGATCTGAAAATAATTTTATTAGACTATCACAAAATAATTGTGTTCCACTTAACGCTCGTTTGTCTTTTGTTTAACACTTCATAAACAACAAGAATGAAATGATTCCACAAGCGTTGTGTTAAGTACAACTCAGTCTATGTATTAGGACAGTGCTATGCTATTTACTTGCACATTTCAGCCGATTTTTAACTTGAAATGCTGATTAGCATTTAAGCTGTGCGTGAATTGGTGAAGTAAGAGGCAGGAACCAAATTGAAAATCAATCGAAATGTGCAACTAATGACCGTATTCATAGTCAGATCTTGTACTTGAGGCTTCCTTAAATTTATCTTTAGATGCTTGCAGTAGCCAATGAAATAATTCGTAGAGCATCTGAAGATAAATTTAAGGAAACCTTAAATATAAGGCCTGACCATAAATACGGGTATTAATCTCAGCATTGATGTAAGAAATGTAAGCAATACTGCAAAAGGTATTTTGATATTCAAGGAATTAGCTTGAGCATTCTACATATAATTACAACAAAATTATTTTTAGATCTGTACCTTAGATATTTTGGCAAAATTGTTCTTTCCGTATGACATCACTTATCATATACTTGGATTTGCAGTGTAACTCTTATAGTCGTGGATAAGGTAAAGCAGAGAAAAATGTATACGTAACTGCATTCATTCAATAGCCTCTCATGACTTATGTATGTGTTTTTTTCTGTATTACGTTCATGACTACATCAGTTATATCTCAGGCTCTGTCACTGTAGCCTTCTTACTTTGTAAAATTTTGCACGTTAATCTCGCGCAATCCGTGGTGGTTTTATCGATAAAAAAAAGCAACCGCGCAGCTGAGCATAGCTGATATTTCCGGAAAGCCTTGGGGGCATCGATTTCGCAGATAGATCCACACGCATGATCGATTTCGCGCGCGAACATAGGCCAGATGGAGTGAATAGACGGCGACGAATTTGTCGATGCATACGAAGATCCCGTGACGCAATATTCCGCGCCGTTGGTTTCCAATACCGATGTAAATGATCTGACGTTACGTAAGGCACCTCGCCAGCCGCATTGAAGTATAGAGGCGAAATAACTTGATCGCGTCGATAGCTCGATACGAAATATTGAATTTGTTCTTCTCGTTTCATTGCGAAGCGACGAGGTTTTAAAGCGACTGATGGCTATTCGATATTCGAACTGTTTATAGAGATCTCAATAATGAAAGACGCTCTGAAATAAAACGAAGAACGATGAAGACGAAAATGTCGACAGCATGCTTATCAATAATGTAAAGGTATTATACCAAGACATTGCCGCGCATATGAAATTTATGGAAAAGAGTTCTCGGTATTTTTAAATATACGCCTTATTTGCGTAAAATATATATTCCTCGATAAAATTTTCAGAGCTTAATTTCACCAACAATCGCAAAAGCAAGAAAATGTTAAAAATATTTAATCGCTAAATTCTCGGTTATATCCAGTGACCATCTAATATGTATAATGCTCCAACGGTTTAAAAATAGAGTGAGAGGAGGTATATCATTCGACCGATTAAAAGATACGTGATTTATACAGTCCCATAAGGAAGGTTGTAACATAACGAGTTAATGGCGGGCTAAGGATTCAGCACGAGAATCGACGCGGGAATTGTCGGTTGCATGTAGGACGATACCTTATGATCATTGCATTTTATTATATACTAATTCTCGAGATTTTTGACGAGACATGGACTATCCTTTTTGTATTGTCGAAAAGACTTTTCTACCGGATGTTTTAGTCGATTTCACATCGACGTGTCCCTGAGGATGAGAGGAGAAAAGTATATGAGATCAGAATCGAGACGCGTCATCAACAGAACGTGACTAGTCGTCTAAGACCAACAATGGAGCTTCTCAATCCGATAAAAGCGTTCCTGGCTGTCGTGTTGATTCGCATCGATCCGAGTGATGGCAATGGTGATTTGTCAACGGTGAGTGGATCGTCAAAAATACAAACAGATCGTCTTCAGTCCCGTGATTGAAATGGATTAGGTTTTTGTCATCAATAGGGTGTTATTTATAATAATTGAATTGTACTTTAATCAGGATTTTATTCAGTATACGCTAAAGGCAGTTTTGACATAGGGCGAACTAAGCAAACAACACTTCAACCTTACTAGTGCAAAGACCTCAATGGATCGCGATAAATACTCTCCTTAGGCTAAATTGAAACAAGCGATTTTTTTCTGCGAGGTTCATTGCGAAGGCCTTACGCGCATAAGGTCTCACGCCAGGGCACAATAGCCACTTTCCATCCTGAAACCTCGTTAGTTTTAGAGCCGCCTCTGGTCATAGCTTCTTGTAAGCGATCAGTTAACCGTCACTTTAAGTGACTCCTTCTTAGAATCGATTCTATTAAGTTATTACACTGTTGCTATTGTGCTATGCTGCACTGCATTGTGATTTTATGTTAAATGGCTCATGATGCTATTCTTTCAAAAAAATTATTAAGCTAAAAAATCGGATAATATCAAGTCACGATACATAATCGAATATTAAAATTTATTATAATTCTACTCTCTGAATATTTTGGAATGAAATCTCACTTCAAAAGACTGAAAATTGAGCCAATCTTAAAAAAAGAATGAAATATTTTTATTCTTGAACAGGAATGACAAATTTTCACTCTTTAGGAATGAGATTTTATTCTTTTGAAATAAAATTTCACTCTTTTGGAGTGAAAGTCACTCCAAGGAATGAAGCCTCACACCAAAAAAGTGAGATTCCATTCCTTTGAAGTGAATCTCACTCAAAAAAAAAAAAATGAAATCTTACTCTAATTCTAAAAGAATGAAAATCTGCCACTCTCATTTAAGAGTAAAAAATGTTCTCTCTTTTTCTAAGACTGGCTTAATTTTCACTCCAAAAAGATTTAAAGAGTAATATCGGGGAATTAATAATTTCTAATATTATATAGAATTTATTTTTAATATTATACTGGATATTATATATACTATTGTTATCGATTACAATCCGTTTACTGATATCATCATCTTTTATGGACGGAATATTGCTCTCGAAAATAAGATTCCCTCGATTACCCCATCAAAGTTTTTGTTAAAATCTAATTCAAGACGGCACCTGCATTTAATACGAAATATTATACGGGATCGCGACTTCATTTCACCTGTAATAGAATCCGAAGCGCGTACTACACGTCGACTTTCGAGCCGGGTATTTCTTATAACGTCGCCGCCGCCGTCATCGTCGCTTGCCAGCTGCAATTTCGTGCATGTTCGAAATTGCGCGATCGACTATACGGAGCGAGTAGAATACAAGCAATTGGATGTTGGGAGAAAAATGCGATTGAGTTCTGGATGCTGCGTCTCGCCGCGCCGCACCAGCAATACAATGTCATTAAATGATCCTTGGCGGGCGGCCGTTCCCGTAAGCGAGACGAAATGAAAAAGGCAAATAGGTGCACCGTGCGCCCATTACTACTATTGGCATACGGGATATAGCCTCGGTCGTGCAGCATGGTCAAGGGTAATAGTTATTTTCCGCGCCGCGCTCATGACTCTCTCGCTCATGACTTCTCCATAGCAAGCCATGAGATAAATCGGCCACGGTCTCGCATAATCGCGGCGAATCTCCCCGCGAGTCGAGGACGCGATCGATCTCTCTCCCTCTCGATTTGGATTAAGCCACCCTGCTGCAGCAGGTGCGGCTCATTTGAATATTATGTGGAACAAATGATCGACTTTTGATCCGTGAACGTTGCTCCTTCTAGGAAGCCTTCATGCGCTTCGCCACGAGGAATAGCGTTTCATCGTCGCGTCGATGTTCTAGATGTGTAAACTACAAGATGATTCATGTGCAAAGTTAATGTTCGCACACTTAGAGTTTTAAATATTTTTGCCTGACTTTACGTTACGGGTCGACTTGTGGAAAATGGCAAAGAAATATAAGCATGAATTTGACATAATAGCGAAATATTTTTCGGCTCATTTCGCCTTCCTTGCTTCTTTTATATATAAAAACTTTTGATGAAATTTTAAAGTAGATTTTGTTGTAAAACTCATTTCCTCAATGTGCTTAAATGAGGAACAGCGAATAATGCGAGGTTTTATTAAAAGATGAAATTTATGAGATTTGCATGTTGCGAAAGGCAATGTATGCGTTTTTTCAGCTAACTGTGTCGTAATCTGTAGCATATATGTTGCAATATGCGTTTTAAGATGTATATATATATTTTATGTGATACTTTCGGAAGCTTTTCTACAATCCTTCCGGCGTAATAAAAGTTACAATAACGGGTTACCTTTATTTAGAGCCTCTTAAGTGGACCTGATCCGTTATTGCATAAATAGGGTCACCGAAGAGAACGGAAGACAAGAAGAAAGAGACCAAGTTTCTCCCGGGGCGACTCGACGGTAGAACTGGTACTGGATTGTGATGTGTGTATATATGTGTGTGGATAAGAAATAAAAAAATAGATGTTTGTTCCTTTTGTGCACGTGGCAACTATTGAAAATGTCAATGTGATCGTGACGCGTCAAAATCACAAGATTAATGGCGCGTTATCACCATCGATTTTCATGCGTCATTCAAGTTTTTATTTATAAGCTTCAAGAAATGGATGAAGATATTTTTATTAACATCTTCTAGATGCATTTTTCATTGCTAGAAACGAAAAAAACCTCGGGAAAAACAAAGTACGATAGTAATGATAAAATAAATGAATTGCAGAAGTATACAAGATTTCACAAAGAAAGATTAATAATAATGAAATATTATTTTTCATTAATTATTCAAGAGGAATGAAAAATTCTTTTACTGTAGTTGTAATGAAATGAAATAAATAATTTACAAATGCAATTAAAACGAAAATTTGTAAACATATTTCAATCGTGTTGCACAGCCTGCACAATTAATTTTTCGAAATATGAAAGGTACAAAATGCAAATTCCTCGATTAGCAGTTGAAATCTTTGAAAATCAATTTACATTTACCTCGTTACTTTACGTTGCAAATTATTTTTGGTTATAGGATCGGGCGAGGAACGTCTCCGAGAGATTCACATCCACGACCACGTTGACGGTGAACATACGGGACGATGATGATCAAGATCCATCCTTTATTTACCAAGGCTGCATGCTTTTGGATGGCGCCTGCATCAATCCGGAATACTCCGCGTCGGTACGTAAATTGTGATTATAAAAAAAAACTGCGATTCTTCAATTTTCGGGCATATATCAACACCGGGGCATTATTTTAACGAACGTTTTCTCAGCTGTTTTGTTTAAATATTAAAGTATTGAAAAATTCAAGTGTAATCGAATATAATACGTCTGTCTAATCGGCCGTCAATATCTCACTGTTCAAATTTACGTAGTCAATAAATCGGTGCAACCGGTTCTGCAAGAGCGATTCTCTTTTTCTCTTCGTCAGGTTTCGAGCGGAGTATTATCTGGCATACTCAATATCTCGCCTGAGAAAATACAAGCGGTCGACATGGACAGCATAAACGCGCCGATTCACTATTCTTTCCTCAGCGGAAATCCGCCGAATTATCGGGATTTCTTTGAAATCAATCCTAATACTGGAGCGGTGAAACAAATCAAAGCTGTTGACACGACGGTAACCAAGAAGTTCGATATTATTATTAAGGTAAATATCAACATTATATTTTATGTGAAAAAAAATGTTTAAATAATTTGATATAATTTGGAATTAATTTTGTATAAATAGAGGATAAAGAATATAAGGAAATTTATAAAGAACGTTATTTAAATAATGTTATAAATAATGTAAGTACATTCTAAAAAATATGAATGTGGATTTGACACTATGTGGATGTTTATGTAATTCTCATCGTGTTGGAAAACCAAAATGAATTCAACATCATAAGTGTGGATTTAATATTATGATATAAATGATTTAACATAATGTTAAATTTACACTCTTGGTGTTTATGTCAACACCAATCTAGTGAGAATTATATTTAACATGTATTGTGTTAAATGTATACCTATATTTTTCAGAGTTGCTTTCAATAATTTTTAATAACATAATTAATTGATTTTTTTACTAAAGATTTGCGTTTGAAAATATAATACAAAATTCTTTGTCATACGCGTAACTTAAACTTTTTTTTTTTCAAAATTTTAAATATGTCTAATAACGACATTTTCTTCTTTTCTTAAGGCGGTTGAAGTGTCGGAAACAAAGCGGTCTGCTACCGCAAAATTAGCAATCACCGTCAAGCCGGTCGACAGTAATCCACCCGTTATAACGGCGTCAAACATCGAAGGTTTCGTCGACGAGAATGCTCCGATCGGCACAAAGGTCATCGATGAAAACGGGAATCCCATTGTGCTCACCGTGTCGGATGCTGATCTGGTGAGTGTAGCCACGTAGATTCCATCGATTCCACCGATTTTTTCTATTTGCTAAAACATAACCGAGGTGCGAATTGACCGTTTAATTATCTCTATTATTAGAGGATGATATCTGTGCTGGTGAAATTCGTGTATATTTGAAGTCTGCATCTTCTTCTTTTTTCTTTTATTAAAAAAATCTGTTTCTACATCCAGGGACCAGACGATCCAAAACCGACGTATACTTTCGAACTGACTACAAATTTCTTTGCGATCGATCCGTCCGGCGTTCTTGTTGTGAATGAGGAGAATTTGGACCGAGATCCTCCGAGTCCTGGCCGCTTTCGATTCCAGGTTGTCGCCCGGGAGAAAACGGGTGTGGCTGCGTCTTCACCTCTATCGTTTGTCGTAACGTTGAACGATGTTAATGACAATGCGCCTCTGCTTCCGATGATGGCACCCATCACTGTTCAAGCGGGAGAGACGAAGAGACAAATAGCGAAGGTGGTTTCTTTATGCTTCTTGACTAACAACTTTGTATATTTGAGAATAATAATAATAATTGCGAGTAATTCGTATTTGATTTTTTACTTTTTAGTACTTATCTAAATTGTCATTATTGCTTGTTAGTGCTCCATAATTCTTTTTCGCGCTTAAAAAGATACGAGACTCTAAGAGAATTTAATCTGATCTCGCTCAGGTGGAAGCCACGGACAATGACGAGGGTGAGAACGCCGAGATAACGTACAGTATTTATCACGTGTCAAACAACGGCTTGCATAAATTCAAGATAGATCCAAAGACCGGAGTTATCGAGTCTGTGAGGAAACTTAACGCTGGCGAACAGTACAGCATCACAGTGCAGGCCACCGACAAAGGTGGCAAGTACTCGCAGACAATCGTCGAGGTGAACGTCATTCCCGGGCCCAACACCAGAAGCCCCGTGTTCCAGCAACCGGTGTACGAGGTGCAAGTCAGCGAGGGAGCCTCCATCAATTCCACAGTCGCGACTATCACTGTGAGTATCCTTGATATGATGTCCTTCTCATTGGCGTTTTATTTTAAAGCTTCAACTCTGCTCTGATAGAAGCACTGTATCTGCTCGATATATACTTCATTGTTTTTTTTTCCTTTCGTCTTTCTATCGCGTTGATGAAGCATTTGATCTATGCTTCATTCTTCTATTTATATTAGTTTTTTCGGGTTATATAAAAACAAGTTTCGTAATTAATTATTCTGTATCAGAATTTGAATCTCTCTTCTTTGAATTCTATGAAATCGATCCGGATTGTCTTTTTCTTTTTAAATAATGGATTTTTAAATGATTATAATAATATAGCGTTATCAATAAACGTTACAGGCCACTGATCCAGAAAACGACCCGGTATCGTACTCGATAGTATCAGGAAATGACTTGCGCCAGTTTGCGATCGGCGACAAATCAGGCGTTATTACCGTTATAAGGAAGTTGGATAGGGAGGACCTGACCCGGTATCAGTTGGTAAGTCGATATCTTCAAACATTATAGTATGAACTTCCTACACCCTCTACTACAAGCCAATGCACTTCTTGCTTTACACCACTTTCTACTGATAGCTTTTATCTAATCTAAGGAAGCATCAGTGTGTCTCTTTCTCTGTGTGTGTAAACAAGTAGCGAAATCGAAGCATAACAACATTATTAACTTTGAACATATATAATCTGTTTACATACTTTAAATAAAAAGGTAAAAATTTATATTTTTAATATTTATAGCATATATAATTTCTGCTACATTCAATTTCTTAAAAATAAAAAAATTTCTCGTAAAAGAATTATATATTAAAAATAAAATCTTGATTGAGGCTCTCCAAGTATTTTTATTGTTGAAAGTCGTCATTATCCACATTTCGTCAAATTGGAAAAAATTAAAAACAGAGTATAATACTGTGATATTATTGATTTATGTAGTTGATAAAAGCTGAGGATACCGGTGGTCTCTACAGCACCGCGACGGTCAATATTATGGTTACCGATATCAACGATAAGAATCCCGAATTCGTGGGTCTCCCTTATGAATTTACCGTCAAGGAGAACGAAGCACGTAAATTAATTGGCCGCGTGCATGCCGAAGACGCCGACGAAGGTATAAATGCCGAAATCACTTATTTCGTACCTGACGATATTCCGTTTACCGTGGATCCCGAGACTGGCGATGTTCTGACGAAAATAGTGCTGGATTACGAGCAGAATGATGTGAGTGATATTTCCATTATTCTTTTAGCTTTTAATGTAAAACATTAAAATAATATATTATATTATATTATTAATAATATATCATATTATTTTAATGTAAAATTTATATTTTTAACAATGTTAATTAGAAAATCCATATAAGTATTTTTATACTTTTTATCCTTCAGTTTATTGGGAAAACATTCATTTTGGGATATTTTGACTATTTCGAGCTAGACGATTATTGGAGATAATATATTGGAGAACTTTGAACTATTAATGAATTTTTCCGAATGAATTTGTGAAAAGCTGCTTCAAATAATGCATAAGAACTTATTACACTTTTCAGGATTCTAGGTGCTCTTCAGTTCTAAAATTATAAACTACGAATACTTGAGAATATCTTACAACGAAACAGTTTAATTTATACTCGGATTACGAGAATGTCGTCACAGTTAAATTTCAATTGTACTATTATGTGCGCTTGAGACAAAGAAAATGGGCAAACTGCGTATTTGAATTAAAGTCTATGTAATTTTCATTGATAGAAATGCATTGTGTAAAAAAGCCTGATAATAATTTCATGCAATGTGATAAAAACTTTTAATTAATCATGTTGTAAAAATTGTCGTTAAAATCGTTTTGAGAATATGATTGTGCATTACATTAAAACTTTTTATTTTATTCTGACATTCTCTTGAAATTCAGAATTAAATTATAAAATTTCCACACAACACAATTCTCTAAGAGATGTGTTGCGTCGGTTAAGATCGATAAATCTTTTTTCTAATTTTGCATTTATTGAATGTAATAAAATATGATTTGCATAAATTGCGTAGGAATACAAATTCGTAGTGACTGCAAGGGATGGAGCTCCTGATTATCGTTTGGCAACTGCGACAGTCACGGTAAAAGTCATAGACGTCGAGGACGAGGTTCCAGTCTTTCACCAAAGCAGTTACGAGGCACGTGTCAAGGAAAACGTGCCAGACCATAATGTAATTCAAGTCACGGTGAGTCGCATGTCAGACCACAGTAATACTATTCATAATAGCGTCTGTTCTCGAATGGAAAACGTGTAAAGCGGGAGAAGTGCGATTAAAAGAGATTAATCCGTCTATTCGCATCAGTTCCTGTAGATTTAATTTAATGAAAATTGAGACTCTCGTGCGACGATGTTGATCGTTTAATGTGGATTCGAATACAAAACGTTTGCGTTAAGATAAAGCATCTTGACTTGTTCGTGTAACATGCCGAGTGTGAAATTAGTTCCGAAATGGATCATAATAAGGGATGTAATTTCATCGAGGATGAGAGACGAAGTTCGCTCGAGAAGTTTCAAAAGTTCATTGGATAATCGAGACGTACACTCGTTCCGATTCGAGAGATATTCGTGTTACTCGCGTCGTCGATGATTGCCATCCCCATCGATGAGGTGGAAAGGATAGTGCATCCTGGAACGGCCGTCTTATTCAGATTTTGAAGCTAATGCGATTACTTCTAGGCCGATGATCCGGACACAAAGAAGCAAATTACGTACATGATCAAACAAGGGGATACCGAACTCTTCAGCATAGACCCGAAGACTGGAATAATAAAAACTATCCGCGGTCTTGATTATGAAAGCCAAAACCAGCACGTACTTATCATAGGCACTGCGGAGAATACTAGCGATCTACCTGGTTCCACCACCCGCGTTGTTATTAATGTTCAGGTATTTTTTATGAGTGTCTGAATCTTTATTTATGGTAGTTGTCAATATCATCGATTTACTATTATCGTTGGCGCATCATATACTACACATGAATGCTTTTTAGAATATCACATTATATAGCTAATTTAAACTATTATCGATTTTTATTTATTATATTGAGAAGAAATCATATAAATAAGATTTTATTTTAGTAAAATAAATTGTCATTTATGATTAATGAGTTAGAAGATTTTATATATAATTAAATAAAATAATTAAATACAAATTTAATTTAACTATTTTATTTACATTATATACATTTCATAATTAAATAAAATATGTACCCGACATACCTACATTAATACATAGTTCTTCTGCATTAATGCATAATCTGTAGTTAAAAGTTAAAATGTTAAAAACGGGAAATTAATTGCCTGTCTCAGTCACGGGAATTAATCTATGGGATCAATTTAACGGAACCGGTTTATGTTGATCACATTAATATCATAATCAACGATCACCCTATTATTTTTTATACTTCGAACACTTTTAATTTAACTGTATTTTTTATATTTTCTTATTCGACGGATTAATAACATTTTAAACGCATCATGGCAGGATGTGAACGACATTCCACCGGTATTTACATCGGTACCACGTCCGATTACGCTGGACGACGACGTCCCTATAGGAACGACTGTAATCGATCTTGTTGCTGCAGATTCCGATGGTACCGCTCCGGGAAATCAGGTTGGTGTATTGACTTCTTTCCAGTATTTAATTTTTTCTCCGTTAAATAAACAAGAAGATAGATTTTCACCGAGCCTGATATCCGTAGGTTCGATATGATATCATTGGCCGCGGCATCGCCAACAAGTATTTCGTAATCGATCCCGATACCGGCGTACTCCGAGTACGAGATGACTTGCGCAAGGAGACTGACTCCGAGTATCAGGTATTTGATCCTCCGTATATAACTCGACACCGCACATCGCTCGCGATCTGGCTCATCTATATAACGAGGTAATTCTTTTTTCTCAGATCGACGTGCTAGCATACGATATGGGAGACCCACCATTGTCGTCCGAGACCACTGTGACAGTCTACGTACGTCATGTGGCGACGGTTCCGCCGGAGATCGGTTTGGGTTTCGCAGAGAACTCGTATAATGTCGAGGTACCCGAAGACGCGGGCGACAACACGCTAATAAAGATAATCACTATCATCAACAGTCACGCATACAACACCACGCCGCTCAGATGCGAGATTTATAGCGGCAATGAAGAAGGCCTGTTCGAAGCGAACGTTACGAAGGAGCGAAATTGCGCGCTGAGACTGAAGAAAGGAGCGCTAGATTATGAGACGACGGAATCTTACCAGATTAAGATCAAACTGGAATCGCTCTCAGGCCTTTTAAACTCAGGCAGAAATACGACGATGGTGAGAAACGCGATAGAACTTGTCGGTGTTTTTATTCTGTGTGAAACGAGAATCTTTATAATCCAAATAAAATATTATGTAGCTATTATATTAATACGAATAGACATACTAAAGATAAATTAATTAATATGGAACACATAAAAACTTAGTTATC
>Ga0157363_1003308_pt1 | contig 14541 bp, 17 predicted proteins | sample AttsexASBM1_FD_111477 | JGI IMG/M metagenome (GOLD analysis project Ga0157363, IMG submission 111477) | Fungus gardens microbial communities from leaf cutter ant in Ribeirão Preto, State of São Paulo, Brazil - Atta sexdens ASBM1 | ecosystem: Host-associated > Fungi > Mycelium > Unclassified ...
GTCACTGGGTTGGTTGCCCTGAAGAATGGTATCCCAACTGTTGCTAGTATTCAACAGGAAGAATATCAATGGCGTGGACGACAGAATTTTGTGGGTATATGGAAGGGTACAAGTGTCAGCCCTTCATCCCTTTGTCTTTGCCTATACAGTGCACGTTTACTCTGAGAGACAATCCAATATTAGCTCATGTTGCTGTTTTTTCAGGTGATTTGGTCATTCATCGGATTTTCGAATGCGAACTACGCTATGTCTGAAATGAAGAATCCCAAGAGGACTATTAAAATTGCAGGACCCTTAGCTGTTGCTGTCGTCACCGCACTGTATATCCTCTCAAATATCGCATATCTTGCTGGCGCTTCTAAAGAGAAAATTGTTAAGTCAGGTCGGCTGGTTGTTTCCCTTCTAATGAAGAATATCTGGGGTGAAAGGATTGAACGATTTGTTGACATAGGCGTTGCACTTTCTGCTTTTGGTAGCGTCCTTGCTATGGTATGTTATCATTTGAATCTTTTAGCAAGATGAGTATATCTAAATTTTGCAGTCTTTCGCACAAGGACGGATCAATCAAGAACTCGGTAAAGAAGGGGTGTTGCCATTCAGCGAACTATTTGCCTCAAACAAACCTTTTAGTGCTCCACTCGCGGGATTTGGTCTTCGTTAGTATCGCGTTTGATGCATCCAAAGGTTTTCAAGCTGACACACACACTCTCAGATTGGTTTTTATGCGTTTTTATCATTTGCTTCGTTCCCCGTGGAGATGCGTACAATCTTGTTATCAATCTGGTAGGCTTTGAACTCCCGAAATTGTTATTTTTCTAAAATGTTGTTTTGGATAGGCGTCGTACCCAGTTGCAGTGATCAGCGCTGCCATCTCTTTTGGCCTGATTTTCCTTTATTTTGCACCTTCATTTCGTGTGGAAGAACATGCCGAATTCCGTTGGCATCATCTTTCAGTTTACACTCTTACGGCGGCGTTCTTCTTTGGAACTGCAAATGTTTTCTTATTCGTTGCCCCCTTTATCCCCCACCTGCCGATGCGGAACCCTACGAATACCTGCCATATTTGACCCATGCTGTTGCTGGATGGGCCCTCTTTGGCTTAGGAGCATTGTGGTGGAATGTCCGTTTTAGGGGGAAAGTGGAGTTGTGATGGACGTGTCAGGATTCTAGCTGTACGATATATACGACTTACATAGTGCATGTTTCAAGGGAACGGTTTACACCAATATTTTCAAATCCGTCATCATCATTGACAACGTCTATGACAACAAATGAGGTTTTTCAGGCGTAAAATGCTCTGAGGAAGAATGAGTCCAAATGGGTTGAGATACCAATCATGTGCGGAAAGAAGACTTAGACATACCAAACAATTGGCTGGGAGAAATATTTTTGCTCTGGAATTTAAACTCGATAACAACGCCACAGAGAGCTGACATCACATCAAAGTGTTCCACATAATGTCGCGTGAACCCAAGTCCTCGAGCGTTGGATCCGGACAATGTAAGAATACAGGAAAAATGTCATTGCTAGAATGAATTGGAATTTCATGCTTAAAATACAAACGGTGTTCCTCCCAACGATGGGACTAAAAACATGCATGCTTTGGTGACTCGGTAACATGGCGTGACTGAGCCTCCTCGCTGCTGGATCCCACAAATAAGTCAGTCCTGATGGACCAGCAAAACCCCGTCTCTGCGCACGTCTTCGCATCTGATTCCGCCATCGCAACACAGGGACCTATACCTACATTCGACCTACACCTCCGCTTCCTGACCGACTCGTACATCAGTTTCTTCCTAGAACGGTGAGCGGTACAGCACAATAATTGTATTGGGTTTCGACTCATCATGTTCTAGGCGACGCATAGAAGAAGTCTAGTGAGTTCTCTTCCCTACATGACTGTTTGCGGGTTATTTAGCTGCACTCCTCAATCAGCATAGACTCCCTCAAAAAGCTGCATCGAAAGGCCAAAGCCACCGATGCATATCTTAATGAAAGAGGGGAACTTAGTACGACTAGAAGTGCCTGGGCCGAGGTCAGAGACAATCTTGAGAGAGGTACACATTGTCCCGCCCTGCTACCTTGCATAAGACTGAATAATTTCTGCAGAAACTCAGGCAAGGCAAGCCTTTTGCGCAGCTCTAACAACAGATATTCTTGGTGAGTTCATTAATCTTAAGGTGCAGTATTCTTTGTACATCTGCCAGCCTGGTTACGATGTTTCTCTAGGAAACTCAAGAACGTACACGCAAGCGTATCAAGGAAGACTTGAAGGATTCAACAAGCGCATACAAGGAATACGCTGAGGTCATACTTCCGAAACTCAAGGGACGGTATCTAAAGAAGTTCACCGAAGTCGAGGCACGCAATGTTTTCGTTCTGACAGTACTGGCCCACCGACAAATTGCTTACATGCTATACAGGATCAAAAGAAAGCTGCAATTTCTTGGGTTCCGCTTCAGTCTACTCAGTCTATCCCGGAGCAGCAAGGGGGTAACTCAAAAAGCTATGGATTAAACCTTGGGCGACCGACAGTCACCTCGCCTCAACCACTCCGTGCTCTGGATCGTCGCCCTTCCTCTGGTCCGATCCCTGCTCGCAATCGTTCACCCTCCTCGTCGACGGGACCTTTTTCTGATTTCGCTCATCAAGGTGTGGTTCCATCTAGACGACTCGATACATGGCTGAAGATTTAGGTTCAGGAATAAGGCAATTCAATCAGCTGAAGGGTCTACTTGACAAGAGCACCGCTGTCAAGGATAGCTTGGGTGGTAGTAGAGAAAATCAAGCATTACGAGCTGTCAGGACAAAACGGGATGCAGAGGAAGCGGGTATGCAACTTGAAAATATCTTTGGAATATGTTCTGATGACTAGAAGATAAGGAATACCGGAAGGGTGTTCACTGGCTGGAGACGCTTCGTCTGAGAAGAACAAAGATTCTGGAGAGTGGCTACACTGTACGTATCTGCTGATTTCTGACATATTTAAGTTTCATTTTTCTTGCCAGAGCCTGGAAATGTTTGTTGGTGAATCCGCCACCACTCTCAAGAAGACGTTAGAGAAATATACTGATAACATGATGTGAGCTTTTGTAACTTTTGTACCCTTTTACAACTAAGTTGTGCCTTATCTTTGTGCAGCGCCACGAATGCCACGCAAACGCAGCTATCTGTACATGCAAGAAATAATGTTGACAAAATCTCTCCTGAAAAGGACGTAGCAAGACTAGTTGCTCATACACCTCGGTCCCTGGCTTCAGCAATTCCCGACCCCATTCTCTACGAGCATGGCCTTGTGGGTTCCTGCAATGATCTCATCTTCGGGTTTAGCTTGGCAGATTACGCTACTGCTAAGTGTCTTCGTGAAGGTGAAATCCCAAAGATTGTTAGGATATGCATCGAAGAAATAGATAAACGCGGGCTTGAATCAGAGGGCATATATAGGGTAGCTCCAAATTGCTAGAGCTCTTCGCTTCAACTTAACCTTCCGTATAGATTTCAGGACGCCACGCAATTGTACAGTCAGTGCGTATCGCCACCTGCTGCGCTCGATCTCTGTTGATTTATTGAACGTATAGTTACAACATGAGATTGAGAAGGACGAGACTTCATTTGAATTCACGTTGAAGGATGACATGTGTGCAGTCTCGTCACTCCTCAAGGTGTGTAGAAGAGCTGTTCTGATGTGCTGTGGATAATAACTAGATCCCTTCAGTTATACCTGCGGGAGTTGCCCGAGCCTTTGTTCAGGTTTCCCTTGCAGGATCGTGTACAACATTCCGAGAATTTAGGTATACGACCAGCTCTTGTCTCTATAGGATACTGAAAGTGTCCCCAGCTGAGCACCAGAACCAAAATTTTGTGCTCCTACGATCCAAGATGCGCCGTTTACCCCAAGTTCATCAAGCAACTCTCAAAGCACTGGTCGAGCACTTAGCACGTGTTGTTAGCCACTCTGATAAGAATAAAATGGACGCTAGAAATCTAGCCATTGTCTTCGGTGGCATGATTTTTGGAGACGATGAAATGCCAAAAGGAGGAGATCTATTGAGCGTCCAATCGACTAAAGTGTGTTGATGTACTTCTCGTCAAAATTTATCATTGAAAGTTCCCTTCAGGATTCCTTATTTGAAGATCTAATCATGAATGCCCACGCGCTATTTGATGAGAGTTCAGGCCAATATCCCAACTCTCCCCCCTTGCCGCCCACTCCCTCAGGTGAAGTAGCCCTGGAAGTCTTTTACGGTTCCAAGACAACTAGGGTTGCTAGTGTACCCCCGAACCAATCGGGCTCCCCACAAGACTTCACACCCATGCTTCCACCACGACCAAATTCAAGTATTCATCCGTCTTCACGCGGTATACCGACGTCTCCAATGCGACCAGGAGCTGAGATACCTTCGCCGAGATCGTCATCCCCGCATGCTTCTGCTTCCGCACCTTCACTACCTTCTTCGCCATCCACGATTAGTGAAACGGATGACTCACTCTTATATCATGAACCGGAACTACATCTACCCACTTGGGAGTCCCGGAGGGAGACAACATCCTACACGGGCACTGCTCTGACTACGCCTTTGTCACCGCTTGTCCTCAAGAAGACCGAGTTGCCTCTTCCACCTAAGGAGGCCCTAGCATCTTCGTCTTTCCAACCCCAGGAAAACGAGGAAACTTAGGATTCTTTGTGTCGTCGTTTATCACCTTTGATATCGGGCAACCATGTATTTCAAGGTACTATATTGATTAGCTGTAGTCTGTACCGAATCACAGATATAGCAAATCCGGAACTAATTACACCATAGAGAGCAAGTTCAAGGTGCCTGAAATCACTAACAATCTTGTCGAAGGACATCCGTTCTCTCTTGGATGTCCTAGTCAACCCATCAAGCTATTTGCTATTAGTCTTGAGACCAAATCGTTCCCGAAACTTTGAGCATATGTATATGTTCCGGCACTCCCGCCCACTCAGCTTTGGATAATTTTCTTCACGTATGAAAACAACAGGATCTTGTCTGGCCAAAAGTTGGCAACCTGGAGTCCATCCATGAAGGTCGCTCGAGATACTAATTCATAACTGATCAATGACCACTGGGGCAGAAGTTAAACATATCCTACCCAAAGGTAAACAGAACTAGATTTTCGTAGCTACCTTTCCAGTTTGGAGCTTTGGGAGTTTCCTAGGAGTGCATATGTACTGTCTGGGTTCTCGGGGCATTAGGACAAATAGGAAATTTTCGTTCACGGCGCTTCACATTTTCTTTCCTCCACCTGATATCTTGTGCCCATTGGATTTCCGGCTAGAAGTAACCTGTAACCGACTGGCGTCGTCGTAGGATTTGAGTATTACAAGGGTAGTGTAAATTATTGACTTAATGATGAACATCCATGTAAGTGTGGGGTTCATCAGCAGCCAAAGCAGCCAAAGTTCCTTTCGTCTCCTGTCTCCTCGTTGATCTGAGGATTTCTATGTATTTTCTGGTGCTTTTAATCCCTTGCCGAGCTTGTATCATGATCTTGTAGAAGTGGCCTGAGCTTCATAGGCCTCTTTCTTCGCCCGGTATTTTTGCTGAGTTGCTCTGCCTCCAGCTTAAAAATTTTGTCGCATGCCTGCCAGTTAAATTGACTAGTACTCTGGATCACAGGAATTTTCTGTATAAGGAAGGTATCATAGGTGGGGGAAGTATGAAAACCATCAGGAAATGCCTATGCCTCTCATCCCAAGTCTACTGTTAGAGCTCCGTCCGGTGCGGTTTTAGAACTATGCCCAAGTCAGAGGCAGAGAAATTCTATGCAGTTGCGGTTGGATGGGATTCGCCGAGCATCTATATGACATGGCATGAGGTACGACATGGTTTAAATAGTCCTGGTCTGTCGAGGAGCTGGCTCTCTGATCTAGTGTTTGGCGAAAGTCAGCCAAGTGATTCTGGGATTTTCGTGTACAATTAATTAATTGGTTAGGTTTCTCGGTATCCTAACGCGCTTCATAAGTCCTTCAAAACTCGGAGAGATGCTGAACAATGGCTTGAATGTGAGATCTACCTTTGAGAAAAGATGTCATTATTGACTTTGGCTCTAGCAAAAGCAGACATCACAGCACTGTACTCCTCAGATAAAATACGAGCTGTCGCGAGGGGGACTCGAGACTCGCCCATTCTTGTTGATTCAGATGATGACCATCGAAGCGAAACTTCGAATTTGACCGACTCGACTGATACTTCGGATACCAATCCAACCCCTCAAGAGCAGCAGGTAGTTCTCTCGAAAGAGCAGAAGGATATACTTTCCAGAGTTAAGGCAAAGAAAAACGTATTTTTCACTGGTTCTGCCGGTAAGTGTGTCGACTCTGAGATCCATTGCCAATCATGAAGTTTATAGGAACTGGAAAATCGCTATTGCTACGAGAGATAATCAAACTGAAAAGAGAATCTTCGGATATCATTGCAATTACAGCTTCCACGGGGATTGCAGCTATCAACATCGGTGGAGTCACACTGCACTCCTGGGCTGGAATTAAACTGGGAGAGGAACCAGTCAGCAGATTTATCGGGAAGGTTCGACACCAGCCGGTCTTTCAATCGCTCCTGATGCGCTGGAGGCAAGTGAAGACCCTGATCATCGATGAGAGTGAGTCTCTATTAATTCTCAAAAGAACATTATAAATGTTCTATAGTCTCTATGATAGCTGGATATCTCTTCGATTATCTAGTGAGTTGCATGATCTGTTTCTTTCGCGTTACTCTAAGAAAAGTTGAAGGAGCAAATCGCACGAGAGCTTCGAGACAGCTCCCAGCCGTTTGGTGGGATTCAGGTACTATCGCAGTGCTTTCCGCAGAACTCAACTTGAATGTAATAACTTAGCTTATCCTATGTGGCGATTTCTGTCAACTTCCCCCCGTCCCCGGGAAAGATCATGAGGGATCTCAAATACCAGCAAGGTTCGCGTTTGAAGCACAATCTTGGGATTCATGCATCGGCAGACCTATGATACTCAAAAAAGTATTTCGTCAGAAAGACCAAGGTATCTTTTTCATGGTTTGATCTGTCAATTTCCGCCGACAGTACTCCTGTAGTCTTCGCAAATATGCTCAATGAAATGCGTTATGGAGAGCTGCAGGAATCAACGATCCAAATTTTCAAAACCCTCAACCGTAAAGTGACTTATACCGATGGAATTGAACCCACAGAAATGTAGGCATCCTTGTTCTCCTCAAAAGGTACCGAGTTGACGTGGACTTGTTTCCAAGATATCCGACAAGACGAGAGGTCACTCGTGCCAATGCTTGGCGACTAGGACAACTCCCCGGACAAGCTCGAATTTATGATGCCCGGGATCAGAGGGGAGCGGACCACAGAAAGGAATCCATATCACATCAACAAATGCTTGACATTTTGGATAAGCTTGTGGCACCGAAACGTCTTGAATTGAAAGTTGGCGCTCAAGTGATGCTGACAAAGGTATTGTAGATGATCATGGGTCCGAGGTGGTCTGAAGCTTATCCCACCCACTCAGAATTTAATACAAGGCCTTCTTGTGAATGGCTCCATAGGTCAAGTTGTTGAATTCGCCACTCCCAAGGAAGCTTTTCAATCCGGTACCAGAATCGCACAAGTGGAGGACGACAAAAAACAGGATGGGAACTTCAACATCAATCAAGAAATTCTGGAAAACAACTATAAGTGGCCTGTGGTCAAATTCACGAATGGCGAGAGGCTGGTCGTGACACCTGTAGACTTCACCGTGAATAACGGTGACGGAGAAACCGTGATGGCCAAGAGGCTGCAGTTGCCACTCATTCTCGCTTGGGCACTCAGCATACATAAGTCGCAAGGACAGACGTTAGAGAGAGTCCGGGTTGATTTGAGGAGAGCTTTCGAGAAAGGACAGGCATATGTAGCACTATCTAGGGCTACGAGCATGGAACATCTCCAAGTACTGAATTTCTCAAAAGAGAAGTACGTGCTATCTTTCTGTTACGGGGAGTTGGATGACCCAATTTTCTGTCTTTAGGGTCATGGCACACTCGAAGGTTCTTCAATGGTATGGGGAAAATATATCCAAACATGATTTCGATACCCACGACGATGAGATTTTGGCCTTTGACGAACACCACCAGTAGTGAGACATTGTATATCCTCCTCAGGAGCTGTATATACCTTCAAGATCCAGTTATGCCTCAACAAAGGCTATAGGAACTACATGGGGTCAGCATCCAGGTGGTTTGAACCTAAGCTACCCCAACGAAGTTAGCGGGGAAAATACCCTCTCTGTCGTTTATTCGGCCTGTCCACCTATGTTTTATGTGAACATCTGTTTAGATCCATGAAAATCAAGCTCACCAGTCATCTGTACTGTCACTCTTCTTTATGATAGTGATAACATCTCCCTTGAGGAACGAAAGGTCCCCATCCTAGTACCCAGTTTTAAGTAATTCAAAACAAGAAGCATAAACTTGCATTCACCTCGACAGCCTTGAAATCATATAATGCAATAGCACGCGCTAGACCTTCTCCAGGTTTCAGAGGTTGCAGTAGTTGGGGCTTTGGCTGGATGTAGGAAGATCCTTTTTGAGCCTCAAAGAAGGGCGAAGAAGAGCCCAGGAGTGCGATCTTATTGTCTTCGGCCGAGCCATGCATCGACTGAGAACGAGAAATCGAAGCCGGAGATGACAATCCGTCAGAATACGAATATTTGAAACTCCCGCCGAGAGAGGCCGCACGGGGGACGTGCTTCGTAGTTACTGGTGCTACGTTTACTGCTTTGTTGTTGCCAAAAGGATCATCGAGATCAGCCACAAGGCTATTCCCCGTTTTGTGAGATGGCATCGAATAACTGAGGGAACTAATGGTCGTACGACGATCCAAGTCGCCGTTGAGTCTGGATTTGAAATGGCCAGAAATCCTATCAAAGTCATGACTCTGAGCGGAAGTTTCAGGGAAATAAGGATCTTCGTCCCAATGTGCGGGCGGGAAGACCTGTTTGTCGGACTTCTTTTTCCTAAGAAATGAAGACCTTTGATACTGTGTACTTGAAGAAGGACTAGACTGAGGTCTAGGTCTGGCAAATGCGTAACTGTGTTCCTCCGGTCTGTTAACGTCGGGAACCCAATCTCTTTGGCCGGGCATTCCAGTACAATTTCTAAGGGTTTTGATCAAAAATTCAGCCCATGGAGGCGGATCAACTGCGCCGCCCAGTAACATTTTGACCGTGACTGGAGACTTGTAGGCTTGTACGTTCGCATCATGGCGTTCAACGATGACAGAGCCTTCGATTGAAATCCCCCCAAACAGACCTCTGGTCTTGGAATAACTGTACCTACAGGAGGATGAGGCAACGTTAATGGTGCGACCGAGAAACTTACATAGCAGCCATTTTCCCACCAGTGCTCATTGATCCCATAGCCTCGCCATTCCGTCCGAGCGGACCGAGTGCAATACTCAGGTTCCCGCCAAGCTGGAGGGAGCCTGAAGCCATGAAAGATCTCTATACTTGGGAGTAAAATTCGGTCTGGTGTTCATTTTGCGACAACTCACAGTAGCCTAGGGTGAAATCAAAGTAAGAGGTGAGTCAAGAATAGCCATCCAAGTGGAGCAACTATGAGCGTACAGCACGAGTGTTCAAGACCACAAGGAAATCTGTCACTTCTGCACCAGCTTGACCGCCGAATCCAACACCAGCTGTGCCTATTGCACTAGGAGCAGTCCATTCTGGACGATTGCATGAGGAACACGAAGCACGAAGAACTTGAATGCTTACTTCCGTCGTGTGATTTAACTATGACAACCCCACTCCCAGCTCTCGCAGAGAACAAAAATCCTGCTTTCGCAACTGTGAATATTGCAAAGCCTTTGGCATTCTGAAGCACGCTCCGCGGTATGACACCGTCGAGTCCGTTATTCCGGCTGTCGACAAATGATTGAACTGGAAGTAATGTGAGTAGATCGATTTCCTATTCAACAGGCGCACACACAAATTTTTGCAGCCTTTTCGCATTCTTTAGGCAGGGATTGTGGTAGGGGTGTGTTGAACTTCATGAGTATAGGGAAACAAGAGTGCTGCGGGTATGAGTCGATGACTATACTTACTCAGCAGGTCTCGATCAAAGCTATTTCGGGTGGTTCGGACATTACCATTACCGCCACCTTGTCTATTTCCGCTGTTCCCGGGAGCTTGGATGCCATCGTGCCACAAAGGTCAGCTCACCGCGGGGCATTGCCCTGGGCGCTTCGGCTACCCCTCACCTTCCATCACGCTGCTCCTCCATGCGCCGCAGTCTCTGCCTATCGACAGCTCTGTTGTGGTACAGCATAGAACAAGTCTTGGGAACTATTGCCCCTCTGGACCAGGTTTATTTGTTTCCATCAGTGTCTCTCATCCTGAACGCTGTTTTAGTCATTTTTCTTTGACTGGAACAACTCTAGCCAGCCGTTTCCTGTGCCTGTCACCCGTGGGCAAACTCCCTCCAACTCCAAATATCTGCCTCACAAATCTATAGGACAGTGTGACACAATACACATAACATGGGGAAGGGGCACCGCAGCGGGGTAAGTCCTCACATTCTAGTCCCCTCGGATTTTTTCCATGTTTTCGCAGGCCAAATCCGGTCGCTCCATATCATCTTCAGGTGTACACTTCGTGCGTCCTGAGTTCTCGGAATCTCTAGCGCCCTTAATCGATTCTTAGCAACTTCATCGTTCCTTTCATAATTTCCGCTGGTGAAGGATTGGCATATGTAGGTGCTCTCTTTGTTTGTTTTTCCTCATAAAAATAACAAGTTTCGCACCAGGATTGGGCAGTCCCATTTGCACCCGGTACACTTGTAGGTTCAGATAATTATCAGAGGAACTCAACTCTTCTGATTCATGATCTCCTCGATTAGTATCAGATTTGCATGGTAAGATAGCGAACGTCTAGTTTGTGATGACGCTCTGATGATTTTTCCCTAGTTTGACAGTAATGGCAACACAGGAGGCTGTCAAGGCGTGTATACCGTGATCTCAGGCAATTCCTCGTCTACACCGTCCTGTTCCAACGTGACTGTCCCATATCCACTACAGGTAGATGCCACGGTGGCGAATGGCCCGTTGTCACGATACGGCTGGGTTGATCAGGCAAGCTTGTGCACTTATCTCGTGCTGACCAACTCTGGAAAGAGATATTTATCCAGTGTACTGATATCTCTCTTCTACCGCGGAATGGTACGCCGCCTTATACCATGACAGTGCGTACTTTTTGAATGCTCTTCTTTATGACATGCTTACACTGTTAGATTGCACCCTCGTTACATCCTCCCTACAATATCACGGGAGACGGTAGCAAACCATTGAACTGGACGGTTAGCTTATCATGGGCTTCACCCTTTTTCATTAGTGTCGCAGATTCTGCGGGGAATGCTTGGATGAATGGACTTTTACATAGTGGTGAGGGTTCTAACTCGGCCTGTTTATCAGGTCTTCAATCAAACATGTAAGTCACGCACACTTATGAGTTCTCAATTTCTGAGCGTCCAGGACCGCCAATGAAGTGGGGTCTCTAAAGGAATTGCTATTGGCGCTGGCGTAGGCGGTCTCGGAGTGGGACTCATTATAGGGCTATTAGGCGCACTTTTCTTGTGCTTGCACGAGAAAAGGAAGTCCATGCGCGAAGACTCCCTATTGAATCTTCAAGGTATCTATGCACCTTCTCTTGGTCCTCGTTATCAAGCAGTACCAAACTCCCTAGGCCATTCCACGTCGTCCCGTCTCGTTAACCGACTAGCCGCTGATAGCCAATACCAGGTTGAGCCCTTTGTCCTGCCCTCTGCCACAGGGGACATCCGTTCATCATCTCCACCCACTGAGCCTCTCAGAAACCCTTCGCTGAGCTCTCCATCCTTTGTTCCTGATCATGGAACGCAGAGAAATCCTGGACAACAAGTTTATGTGGTGCACCATGACGGTGGGCAGGCCCCTGTGACAGTGTACACGCAAGAGGGAGCCCAGGTCGTCGAGCTACCACCAGGGTACTCAGCGGATGCAATGGAAAGATATAATTCTTCTAGTCTGCGTGTGGGACAAGATGTACGGAGCATGGTTGGGAGTTCTCATGATTGGGATGCTGGGGACAACGGTCCTGGAAGGGCAGAAGCGTCTGTAGCTTTACAGCCGGTCAGGCAACCAGGAAATATTCAAAAACAGAGACGGCCTCAGTCATGACGAAGTTTCTTCTCATTCTTCTCACCTTGTTAACCACATTTTCTTGAAAACAAGGGATTTTCCATATATCAGTATACACATGATGGGCCTGAATTACGTGTTCTCTACTTAGCATCTAATATCCGATTTGGCTTATACTCTCTGGAAGACTCCAATCGGACACGGCTTCCAGTGAGCAAAGTCCACTGGCTGCCAGCCACTGGGAAACTGAGCATTTGACTCCATGGCATCCGAAGAGCTATCACACTGGGGGGCAATGTTAGCATGCGAAGTTGAAGAGGAGGGCTTGGCAGCATTGAAGAATTGGAATTTCGTTAGACGATCCATCATAATAGATAAGTCTTGGTCTACCCATCCCTGTCCAGAAAAAAATGACGACTAGACTCGTTTCAGGTCAATTGCCATAGCTCAGCCACATACCTTCGAAGAAAATTTGTCCAAAGATCTTGAAAGAAACTCTGCAGCGACACCGTATTCTGGATTATGTAGAGCTAGAGCTTGGAGAAGAGAAATCGCGCTTCAAAAAATATCAGTGATTGGATAAGAAAAACGAAGCGACTGGCTGTACACTCTACGATCTTTGAATTGAGGACCGCCCATTTCACGTCCAAGGCCTTGGACTAGAACTAAAACAACATCTTTTCGTAGCTCTGGGTCTGACTCTTCTGAGGAGCTCGAGCTCGAGGTTGACCAAGTGTCGAGAGCCCACATCACCCAACGCGCAATACACATGTTAAATGAAGGATCACTCTTTGTTTCTGATGCATTCTTCGAGCCAGAAACGGTGTGTGGGGAGAGTAACAAGGAGATCATCCGTGTGCAGAGAATATACGCGAAGTTCACGTGAAGGTACTGAATGTGTTGAAGGAGCGGTTTCCAGAGGGAGACAGAGAGCTGTGACGGCCAAAACTTATCCTCTGGAAATATACGTTTTCTTTTGAGAAGTGTCAGTTGGTTAGAGTAAGAAACAATCAATCCGCACTTCTTAGATAGTGGTACAAGACCACCCCTCTCCAGCAAAGCATCACAAAACCTTTCTAGTGCCCATTTCTCCTTCAATTCTGTGCTATCATCACTGTTCGTTTCTTGAAGGCTGTCTGCCCCTGTATCCCAGCCAACTTCTCCAACAAACATACTAGCAGCGACTCCAGCTTCTGCGATCCATCGTTCAACATCCCTCGTAATGGTGTCAATCTCCTGCTTGTATTGAGTTCTGAGAGATGCATCTCGGGTTACTGTTTTCAAGACTAATTTGTACTGCTTCAACAAAGGTTCGAGAGGACGTAAAAGAGGAACCTCTCGCTGAGGGACAGAAGCTGGGTTGATGGTTGGGAGAAAGTAGTTATGAAGGAGCCACAACATGGACTAATCATTCTCTATGATGTGAGCAGATTCTGGAGAAGGGAAGTAGATACCTCACCTGCCTCGCGGCCTCACGTAGGACTTCCAAGCTAGGAAGATCTTCATGAGTAGCAGCGTGTCGTAACTCTACTAACCAAGAAGGAATGCCGAGCTGCATCGCAATTGAGGAGATCGGACGCGCATAGGCCCCCAACTGTAGAGGGTCAACTAGCCCGTTGACTAGGCGAATGATAGCAGCTGCATAGCTTTGACGCAAGGATAAGTAATGTTTGTCTGTACTACTTTCTTGCTGTAAGACAACAAGAAAGGCCAAAGTGGATTCCAGAGCATGAGGAAGCGGTGTTATGGCTTTCCAGGCAGACAGCTACTCAAGACTTGGCAGTTAGTCCAGCGGGAGGTCCAGATGGCGACAACATACTCGATTGATCGCTAATGTTTTGGCGTGTAAATCGTGTTCATCGGTATATATCCATGCACAAACTTGGTCAAGCTCAGAAAGGGAGGCCCAAGGCACTCGTCGTGGCAGGCGCATGTGTTTGCAAAAAATGATTGATTGATCCACGCCTGTACAGCAAGATCTAATCTAATCAACCTGCATCACGTGAAGTTAATAACTTCTATTCCTGGACTCTTCAGCTTCGTGCAGCGCTTTTCTTTGCACCAACAGTCATTTCTTGGCCGTACCTTTGCTTTATATACTACTCTAGCTAACAGACAACAAATTATGCCGAAGCTTGACAGTCGTGGAATTATTGCTGCTGCGACTATTGGGTTTTATCTGCCTCCCACAATATTGACCCTATTTCTGCTCGTTCGCTATGCTTTACGACGTGATGCAGGATGGCTATGGCTCTTTATATTCTCTCTATGTATGTGGATGAACCCCTGTCTTTGACACCGCGCAATAATCCTTTCCTCCAGCTCGAATGGCAGATGGTGCTCTGCTCGTGGCTGCTGAAATGCTGCAAACAAACATTGATTTATTCA
>Ga0157363_1003310_pt1 | contig 14539 bp, 9 predicted proteins | sample AttsexASBM1_FD_111477 | JGI IMG/M metagenome (GOLD analysis project Ga0157363, IMG submission 111477) | Fungus gardens microbial communities from leaf cutter ant in Ribeirão Preto, State of São Paulo, Brazil - Atta sexdens ASBM1 | ecosystem: Host-associated > Fungi > Mycelium > Unclassified ...
ATAACGTAAATTTTACATTCAAGAAAATAGACCACTCTTAATTAAATAAAACTCGTAGAACAAATTTTTCATACATTTCACACTTTTAATGACACAAATTTATAATCTAAACTTTTACAAATCAAATATTCAAATAAACCAAATTATTCATTTATAAAGAAAGAAAGAATAGCACATTATTCAATTTTGAAATAATATGGAGTATGTAGTTTGTCTACTGTATATTTTTTTTCTATTACGATACTGACACAAAGGAGTTCAAACTAGCATAACAATTTTTGAAAGCTTATTTACACATTTTCTAACTTTTAACATGGCAGATTGAATCCTGAACTAAAGTTTAGCACTCAATGATCTTTCCATTCAATTTCATGCAAAAATAATGGATTTCTTTTTACTACACCTAATATAAAATATAAAATTATAATATTATAATATAGATTTTTTACTTTTGATCACGGAAATATTCAATAAAGTAAATTGAAAAATAATTATATTGAAAAATAAACGGAAATTATAAATTTCTTAAATGGACAAATGTCATGTATATCGGTTGAAAGAAATATCGATTTTAAATTTTACACTGGACATTGACAAACATTGACATTTAAAAGAGTGGATATGTAAACATGTTCTCGTAGAAATTGAGAGTTACATTGACACAGGTCGCTTTGATTAAAACAAGATAAACTTATTGATGAAGTGCTAGGAATTTGCTTTTGTTATCAAAGCCTAAGGAGAATAGGCTTTGAGAAGTAAAAAAATTCAAAAGGAATAAGGTATTTTTTCCACAATTTTTTAGTGAAAATATGTAATAATACAATAAATTTTTAAAACTAATACAAACTCTATTAATATTGTATTCTTTATATTATGAAATTTTTTTTTAAACCGAAACTTTTGAGCAATAGTGTATATTATATTTTTTTGATTTCCTATAATCAGATCTCGAAACGGAAGTTTGAGTATACACGCCCATGACGCGACGTCTCTAGTAATTTCGAAATTCGCAGATCGACTTTACAAACACGAAGCCATTCGATGCACATAATTACAGCGGCTGCAAACGAGCATTCGCTACCATTTGCAATTCATTTACGTGCGGCCGCGTTTCTTTTCTTTTCTCCCTTTACCTTTTTTCATTTCATTTCACGAACAGTAAACTCGTTCCGGATTAAATCACGCGGTTCTTATCGGCCGCGCGAGCCTCCATTCGTTTCCTTAGTTATCCTTATCGCGGCCTGTTTCCACGAGCTGCGCCGCGGTATATTTTATCAACAGCGTCGGTACTCACAATGATTTTGAATAATACGCGGCGGCCCCCGCCGCATTTGTTGAACGTCCGAAGAATTCCGCTCGTATTGTCCGTCGCCGGAAACATCGCAAACTGTTTTTCCCGCGTTTGTCTTCATACGAGCGATCAGTACCGTTCGCAGAAAATAAATATTCTTAATTGCGCGGAAATCTTGAAGCTTTTTAAAGCCCTCCGCGAATCTGCTGAATTCGATCTTGCTTTTCACCGACAAAACTAATGATTAATCGCTATAATTAAGTCATCGGTCAATCGATGACGATTTTGTAAATTTTACATGATTAGAATACTTTGATATAGATATGTATCTTAAAGATGTTCCCTGTACTATTTTAGTTCTCTGAGGAAAAATCGATTTCTAATTGACCAAAGCATTCGTAGACCTTCTCTATATATGTCTATATAATTATATATATTTTAGTATCACATGTCGAGATTACCTCATGCCTTTACGAATGAGAAAATAATCGCTTCTAATTAAATCGTTAATTGGTTGACTATAATTTTGGAAACTCCACTTTTGTTAGAGTTTTCTGATAGATATGATTATTGTATATATTTTAATGTGACACATGAATTAATTTCTTCATGCTTTTATAGAAATGAGAAAATCACCGGTCCTAATAAAATTAGCTCTTAAATCTATCGATCGGCTATAATTTTGGGAACTTTGCTTTCATCAATATTACCTAATAGTTATAACTATTGTATATTCAGCATGACACGTCGCGATTCGTCCATGCTTTTACGTGGATAAGAAAATCATCATGTCTAATTAAATCGTTCGTGAATCGACTGTAATGCCAGCATTTGCCATTAGCACTTTTTCTAATAGATATGATTTTGCAACATTTATGCATATAAGAGATCGCTTCTCAGATAAAAATATAAGGACACCATATTTTTTAGATATATAGAATGGCAGAGTTGTAAAGGTATAAAAGTACTATTAAGATTGGCAAAAACTGGACGCCAGATAAAATGAATGACTTATGAGTAATGTGACTGGACGCTAATGAATAATGCGAGGCACATGCCGACATTACCGCAAACCCTTTCTTCCTTCTTCACGCATTTTAGCCGAGACTGCGGTGTTAATCCTGTTAAGCTTACAATGCTCACAATGCTACAACTGGTATATCGCAGAAATAAAACAAGTCGCCTTCGCTTCCCGATCCGATACGGATGATAGCGAATAATTTTTTTCAGATAGCAATTAAATTATACACTTAGATATCTAGATGTCAAATTACTTAAAAGTCGCAAATTATCTAATGTAAATTCACTAAAAATCCGATGTTTTCGTCAATTCTATATCAGTATCTTTTTTTACAATTACTCGCGGGAGTTTTTGACACTCTAACATTATACCTCAATTTTCATTGTTCTCTTCATGATTTATAATTAAATAAAAAATGATAAAATATTCTACACTGGAAAAAGAGTATGTATTGTATTAATCCTCCGTACTATTTTATGTCTTTTAAGGCGCAGTTGATATCACGTTGCTCAAAACTCTACTCAGATTTTAATATGTAAAAATAAATAAAACAGTACGATTTCTTATAGTAATAAAAATTGCTGTTAAAGGTTTTCTGAATAAATCTATTACAATTCTAGTTGAGATAAATTCTAATTCTAATTGATATGATTGGAATGTTTTTTCTGGTTCGTTCATTTTCAACCAGAAATTTTTTCCAGAAATTTTTTTTATATATATCCTTTACTTTAAAAAATGTAGATCTAAAATCAATATATCATAGTGTTTATATATAATTTTATTTATAATTTTTATTATATTAATTACAATATCTTTTAAGATCGTAATGTGAATGCACAACAAATCGGAAATAAAAGTCCTAACTGGTCAAGTTGGATCCTTAGTGCTTAAATAATTCTGTGTAAAGTTATATACTACATGTTCTATCCTGCAAACTGCACGCCGAATTTAATTTGCAGTCTCGAAACGCAATCCTAATAGAATTAGAGCAGTAATATCTCAAATTAAATCGACAATTTAATAATTTATGTTAATCATAGGCATCTTAGAAGATGTTATAATACGATGTTGAAGCATCAAATCTGTAAATAATTCATGCGAAAAATATTATTAACATCAATATTATTAAATTGCTTGTAAATTTAATTTGTAACATTACTGCTTTAGTTCTGGATTGCGTTTCAAGACTGAAAATTAAATTCGGCACGCAGTTGGAATTGGATAAATGATGATATGAATAAAAATTCACGGAATTATTGAAGCACTAAAAGATCTAGCATGATCATTTAGAGTCTTTTCTCCACTTGTAAATTTTTATTGTGTTGGATTGGAATTGATAAACACCAACACGAATTCAATACCATAAATTTAATATTATTTACGTTATGAAACTCAAATCTATGAAACTTAAATCAATAAATTTAAAATCATGATGTTAAATCCATATTATGTTGTTTTCTTGGTGTTTATCTCTTCTCCAACAAAGTGAGAATTATATTTAACACCTTCATGGTATTAAATTCACATCCATATTTTGTAGAGTGTTCAAGATAAATACAATTTCTTTTTAAATTATGGAACAGTTAATGCAAAATAATAATATGTATAAATACCATAAATATCATTCATAAATTTAGTAAATTTATAAGGCAAAGGTGTTCTGGATATTCCATGAATAATAACAAAAGGTTAACATTTCTTTTCTAGAACTTTTCTAGCTTGCAGAACATTGAGGGGAGAGAGAGAGAGAGAGAGAGAGAGAGAGAGAGAGAGAGAAAGAGAGGCTTGACTGCGTGAAATTTAATTTTCGTGCAGATCGTACGTCCCGGAGGGGATTTACGCTCGTGAGGCTTTGAACGGCGGCAGAACTCTTATCGCGGCGTGTTGCGTCTACGTGAATTACGCGGCGAGTCGCTTTACGTTGCCGACGAGGAACGACCGAAGGCGAGGCAGAGACGGCACGCGAGCACCCACTGGCCACGGCGGGCGATAAGCGATTTATTGTTTTGTCATTCTACGCTCCAGATAACCTGGAATGCGAACTTCATTATTTTGCCATTGTCGTGCGCACGTCGCGCCGCGCCGATACGATGTACAAATCGCCGTGACCCCTCCGGCAATCCGCGCTAGTAATTCGCGACAACTTGTACACGCTAATCATCGACCTAATCTTCGGTATGCATCTCGCGAGTTCAGTATTAACCGATTATTTCAAATTGCGCGCATTTACGCTGATTATTCAGACAGGAATCTCTCGACGAGATAATTTCTCATCGGTGTGTTTTATCTATCAAACGTAACATCATCTAGAGTAATAGTAAGTGCAAAGATCATTTTCTTATACTTTTTCCAAAGTTTGATAATAATAAACTACTCAATATGACCTAATTGTTATAATTTTTGCTAAGTTCACAACACTAAAAACTAGAGATTCAAAATAGAACAAATTTATAAATATTAATTGACAATATGTGATATTTTCAATATTCATATTTATTACGGGTGCAGTAAAGATTTAACTGTCCATGTAACTATACTTACAAACAGCAAGTAGATCATATTCCGCGCAGTTACCTTACACTATCATGCACTGTTAAATCTATAGTGTCAAATTAACTTAATGTGAGTCGCCATTACTCCTACTCAATCATATCGTTATTTTTTACTAAAACAATGGTTATATTTGACACTATAGATATTGACAGTGTCAAGTTAACATTATATAGTGTCAATTTAGGTTAAATTTGACACTGTGGATTTAATAGTGTGCTATTATTCTTGTTATTCGAGGCGAAGAGATAAAAGGACTATTTTTTTCATAAAGTAATTAAATTGTTCAGAAAAATTCATACGTAAAAGTATGTAGGAAAATCTGTAAGAAATATTATATATTATTTTATTTCATCCTGGATCTGAAATCCTTTCATCACAGAGATACCTTTGTCGCAGTGCAACGCGTAGGCTGTTCTTTCGGATGTCTCCTAGTGATGGAGAAAATCAGGTAGAATAAACGGCGAAGGGAGGGGAGGGGGGAGGGGGTGAGAATTCCAACGAGCGAAAGTAAGTCAGTCAAGTCGTTTTTAGCTCGCGACACATTTCGCTCTCCACGACCCTATTAACAACGGGTCTGTCTGATAACTCAATTTCGAGAGCTAACTCGTGTAAAACAGATAGGGCGAAGTGGCGCGAGCGGCAACGATGAACGAGCGTGGACGACAATCGACAGGAACGGAAGCGGATACAAAGGGGGCTCCGGTGCGATGGCGGGGTGTCCCCGACGTCTCCGTCCCCCTGCCATCTCGCGATGGTCTTACGCTCACCAGCGAGTGCGAGGCGAGCCCGATAGCCCGATAGCCCGATAGCGCGATAGCGTTGCCGGCGCGCAGTGCCGGTTATTGGAAATAGCCCGGTCGATCTACCTCGCCGTGAAATACACACAAGTCTAGCGCGCGAGCCTACGTCATACCTTGGCGTGTGTACATTATTCATGGCTATCGTGAAAAGGGCGCCAGCCGTATTACGTATGCCGCGGGTTATTATGCCCTCTAAATGTTTAATGTGTTTGCCTTCCTTCGCCGACCACGGACGTGGCTTTATGTTTTAGTAAGTAAATTACTGTTTTTTTTTTTATTAGTCCTCCACCACGTTTATGTTGGTTCAATCGATTCACACAGCTCTCTCTCGCTCTCTTTCTCGCTCTCCTCTCTCCCGTCCCCTCCCCCCCCCTCTTGCCGCGTCCTTTCTCCCCTTTCTCTATTTAATACGTGTGTATGTGTGTCTACTACGTATTGTATGTATGTATGTGCGCGGGGCCGAGGTGAATTTTTGTACCGAGCGCTCGGCGAATATTTAATCGCCCTGTCTTATTCATTTTTAGTGCGTCGTACGCGCTCCCTCCCCACCCCTTTCGTGCCGAAATAAGAGCGGCCGCGCACAATGGCGCGCAATGAATTTCAAAGTTCGGCCTTCCTTTCACAGGCCCCGGCCGCACAATGGCGGCAAGGAAATAGCGACGATTCGTAATTGTTTTGCAAGTGCCGCCTCGCCTGAGTCTCGCCGAGGAAAAATTTCCGTGACTCGCCCGTGAGATACGCTCTCGTAGTTATAACGATACAGCGCGCGAACCTCCCTTCTGCCCCCGCAAAGCGGGGGCTCGCGACGAGAGGGACGAAACGACAGAAGGGAGCGGGTAAAGTTTCTCGTCGACGCCGGAAGTTCGTTATTTACAAAATTAATATCCGGCAGCTTTTCCTAGGACCTCCGTTAGTCGAAAGGAGGAGAGAAAAGAGGAGGGGGGGGGAATGATGGTTCACGGAACGGAGGCGATCCGCGTGGGCGATAGGGTAGTGGGGGGGAGGGGGGGGGTCGTTAAAACCGCGATCGCAAAAACGCGCGATACCGAAACGCGAAGCCGGGTGGAAAGTTTAGAATTTACTGCCCCGACATATTGGCTACGAAAGCACACGAAATTAAGGCTAGTAAAACACTCGCCTGACACGTGCCCCAACCCCCTTCGCGTGCCCCGCTGTCACCCCCCTTTCGCCTCCCTTCGTTGTATCTCGCGAGCGAAATGTTCGACGGTCTCGGGTGGAGACTGTCTTCTGCGGTGGAAAAATTTTCGTGAAATATTTCCGACGACAGACGCGGAAAAAGTCGCGGCCGTTTCTGCTAATTCGCCTGAAAGGGCGCCAAAAATGTTTGCCCAGATCTCGATACGCGCCGCGCTCGTCCGCGATGAAATAACGCGACACCGTATAAGCGCGATTTAATTTTTCACGCGACCGTGTTCGCGGAATTTTATTTTTCGTCCATCGTTCCTCTTCCTCCTACCGGACAGAAAGGACCGGGTAGAATGCACCCTTTATTCGCGACGTACGAATGAACCTTCCGTTCCGTACGGTCGACGAACGTCGATATTTTTGTTTGGATTTTAATATCGCGATATTTTCTATAGCAACGCCGGAAACGGACGGCGCATTTTTAACAATGAGTCGTGTTTTGCGTATAAATTTGATTTGCCGTACCGTTTGAAAGTGTCATCTCTCTTTCGATATATCGCCGGTATGGTACGATCCTCGCCGTCGTAACGCGCTTTGCAAATTTAATATTATCACTCGTCGTGCAAAAACTTTGATCAATCTATTAATTTTATCGAGTTTTTTTTTTTTAATTTGTTTTACTAATTCCGTAAAATTCCGCAATTATTCTTACCGATTCAGCTGACTCTGCTATGACGATGTCGCTTAATATTACGACGTGTAAATAATAAATGCTAGAAATCGATTGGAATTATCAATAATTGTATTATCTACAAAACAAATTAATTATAAAGCGGTTTTGACTTTCCAACAAATGTTTTTGATTTTCGAACGCGGAACAGAAGCCGAGAGAATAACGTACGTGTTAGTATAGAACCTATGGCGACATCTTTCAGCTGCAACGCGAGCTGCATTTCTGATTCTGACGTTATGTGATAATGCAGGCGATCAAATTGTTGCAATCGATTCGCTATTTTCTCATCGATACGAAACACATACGAGAAAATGTCAGTCAGACGTACAAAACAGGCGATCGTTGATAAAAGATAAGCGTGAAATATATGATTATGGCTAAACAAATCGAAAAAAAAAAAATAAAACGGGTAATATTGAAGGAGAAAATAAATAAAATATATCGGGCTTACCAAAACGATGAGTGAAAAAGAAGTGGGAGGTGCGAAAATGTGCGAGGAGACGTCTGCAACAATGGAAAAAGAACTTTGTAAATAAAAATGCGGGAGAGTTCGAGGGGATGTTTTTTCGAGCGAGTAATCAACAACTTATCGATCGTCGGGATGGATACGATTTATTTACAAATATCACATATTACATTACAGCCATTACAGCATCGTCATACAAAAGGAAGGAAACAGTTGCTGTAAAAGAAAGATATTTTCGGAGCCTTGCAACTTCGTTTCTAAACTTGTTTTGTTTTCTTCTTTAATATATTACACCAATTTTTTACAAATGTGTTGATATTTATACTTTAAATAAACTATACACATATAAAAGTTATGTTTATAATATCCTATTTTTAATGAGCAACACATTTTTATAATTAATTTACTTTATTTCTTAATCTTCATTATTATTATTTAAAAATATGTAATGACAAAAATCTTTTTTTTCGTATAACTACTTATTTAAGTATTCAAAATGGTTTATGTAAAGTTTTCATTGTGATACAAAGATGAGTTTTCTGTAAATAAACAAATAAATAAATCCTGTTTATTGACAGAACTAATTTCTGGATTGCAATGAAAGTGCATAAATCATTTTCGATATTTGAAGTACCTATATTCAAAAATGAAGTTTTTGTCACCTTTTATAATACATGTTTTATATTTCTATTAAAACAAAAATAGAAAAATATTCCTTATATTGAAATAATTTTTGATCAGGTTCTAAACCGTTGCAAAATTTTTTGTATTATTTTGAAATGCCAAAAAAAAAGATTTTACAATTTACAAAAAAAAACGAAAGTACATAAAAATTTAGCTAGATACAAATTTGAAAATAATTTTGTTTGAACCATTAAAATAATTATATTGAACATTCTAACTGTTAGAATTTTTAAATTTTTTGCAGCATTATTACAATTATTTTTATAATCCAATAAAATTATTTTCAAAATATTTAACTAAATTTTTTGATACTTGAGCAAAATCATTTTTTCTGTGTAGAATAATCAGTAATCTTTTATTATTTTGAAAATATATGTAATACATCCCTAAAAATCTTAGAAGAAAGACTTGAAAAGTTTAAAAAATTAAACGCAACTTTGTCTTATAAGTTTGAAAATAAAAAAGTAGCAACATTCTTCGCACAGAAATATTTATGTCCTTTCAAAAATTTGTATGTAAATTGTTTATAACAAACTGAAATTTACATTTCGTGCCTGTGTTAAATAATGTGTGAAATATAATTGAAGTATTTTTAAATTACACGAATTTGTAAAAGAAATAATACGATTTTCTCTCCTTTTCTCAATATAAAAAATTAAGCTATACGAGTCACGAAGGACTACGATATATCACATTAAAAAAATTAAAATTATTCTTTTAGCAAGATATTATCATACATCTTCGTGACTCGTGCAGTTAATTATAAGCACATGTAGTTACCTGATCTATTCATCGTATCTAACAGAGCTTAATAATTTTCAAACATAGGTGATAATAATTTAATGGACATAGCTGACATAAACATGATTAATAATAATTTAAGGATACTAAGGACTAACGTAAACACAACAAACATCAGCCGACCATTCATTCTGAATATTCTAAGTTCAGATAGAAAATAACACTCGGTCCTTCGCACAGAATATTCACGAGAGCGAAACATTAAGATCGCTTTCGAGATCAAAACCAGCGAAACTGGTGTCTGGTTTTCCCAACACAAAGACTTCTTCGATATCTTGACAATACATGCTCTGCGAAAACAATCTAGCTGCGGCCCTGTGCTCCGGACTAGTAACCGATCCTCTCGGGAACGTCGCGTCGCGGCGCGACCTGCGTCGCGACGTGACGTTTCGTCGTCGCCTCTCACGCACACATACACACATACACATCCACTCACGCATTCCTTTACATCCGCAGACGCTCGCGCGCACGCGCGCGCATCGCGACGCAACCAACCACTTGTGGATCGCCCGGTCGCACCAACGTGCCGCGTCGGCGGATCGCCGTGATTTTTTTTCGCTATCGGCGTCCGTCTAGATCAGCCGTCGCAATGACGACGACGACGACGACGACGACGACGACGACGACGACGACGATGACGAAGGCGTCGTCGTACGCGTATCCGGAGACTGGCATCAGCGAGCTTGCGCGCGCGCGCGCGCGCTGGAAAACGTCGCGAAAATCAGAAGGCGCGCGCGCGCGCGCGCGTATGTCAAACACACGCCATGTCAAACGCTGCACGGCGGGTTCGCGCGGAAAGTAAAGTGAAACCGGCGAGCTTACCGAAACTCGAGGGATCGGCACGGATCGGCGGGTCGTGTGAAGCAGCGCGGCGCGATTCGCCGCGCGAAAACTCCGCGGGAAATCAAATGAGAAGTACGGCGGCCCGCGGGAGGCGTGCGGCGAGACGTTTCGCTTACAGACAACTGCATGTACACACGGCGACGGTGGCGCCGCGACGCGGCGCGGCGCGGCGCGGCGCGGCGCCGTCGTCGTCGCGATGCCGCACTGTGTTGCGACTTGCATGGCGACTCGGTGCGGGGAGGAGGAGGAAAGAGCTGACTCGTCCTGTCCTTCTCTGTTCCTGTCGTCGCTTCTTCGACGTCGAGAAAAAGCGTTATCTGCGATTTTTAACATTGACAAAAACGCGCGCGTGCAGAATTCGCGATTCTTGGAGGCTTCGCTTATTCATTTGTAAAATATCGCGTCGATATTTTTACATTTTCATTCATGAAATGAAAAAAAAAATGAGGTTGTAGATAATAAGTTTTGTTGTATGTACATACGATAAGACGTCTCTTCTCTAGACAAAGGATGAAGAATAAACGACAAATTTTAGATTATATCTCGAATAGAATTTCGCAACCTCTACCAGCACAATGGAGCTGATGCGATCAGACGTAATCAGATAGTTTAATTTATTGATGCATTAATTAATACGATTAATATAATGCAATATTGTTTATTATCGGCTAACGTTGCATTGCATTAGGTTTTGCAAAATAGTTGATAGATGGCGCCATATACCCGATACGACGGGCTGTTATAATTCTCTAAAACTTAAATCGAGATCAAATTCGCAAATATATGTATTTTTTTATGAATAAGACTATTAATTAATTCGAATATATACAACTTATGTTCCGTACTATCGTTCTGCGTTTTAAAAAGCTGATTCTGTTTTATCTTGTATCTGTAATTTCTAAATATATTTTTTATATGCATTTTTTATATGCGTTTTTTATATGCATTTTTTATATGCATTTTTTATTAGAACTTCTTACATGTACATACCCAGAAAAAGATGTTTTATATATAATTATGTATAATTTTATATAATTATATATAAATGGACATATTTTATATATAATGACATATAAACATACAATTATATATAAACATATATTATTTTATACATAATTTTAGTAAGTTTATATATAATTATATATAATTTTATATAATTATATGTAAAACATTTTTTCCTGGAATGAAGTACATTCCGCTCTAATTATTATCTGATCGATCACGCTATTTTATTTTAAACAGTTTTAAACAATTTGCATTGTTTAATTAACAATTTTCTTTAATAAATATTTTTGTATTGATCATAAACGGAATTATTAATTCAAATACATTTTACACTCTTCATGAACATGTATTTAAGAATGTATTGGACATATTTTTTAAAACGAAAAAAATTATAGATTTTTTCTATACTATATTTGAAAGCAATAAAAAAAAATAATTAATGGCGATTTAGAATCAGGATCAAAGATTGTTACTGAAGTCGTTATTATTATTAAAGTTTTATTAAAAATATCAAGTTATTTATATTTAAATAAGAAGTAGATAAGATTTTTAAAAATAATTAAGATAAAATGAAAAAATTTTCATTTAAGTTATAAACCTGGGAAAAAATATTTTATAGATATATAATAAATTATATAATAAAATTATATAAAATTATATATATTTAATAATTTGAAGATTTTTTTTTCAATAATCTATTTTTATCTTTCTTAAAATTCTTATATATTTTTAACGAAATTATTGAAAAATACATCCAACGTTTCGCACAAAAAGTTCTCTGTTCAAATAATTCAACCAATTTAATCTGTATTTTTTTAAATTTCTGTATTTTATTTAGTATTTTGTATACATAGAGCACATTTTGTTGTGATTATCATAATCGATCACGCGATTTTAAGTGCATTATTCGTTTGAGATTTTTGTGTTGAGATTTTTATTTCTTATAAATACACTGCACAAAGGTTTTCTCATACACCAAAAACGTTAAAAAAATCTCGCCAATTTTTCAAACTTATTACCATTTATACAAATTACAAAACTGTTTAATTTGTAATATCAAATTATATTCAATTTGAGTTATTTTTAATCATTTCTATAGATCGTCATTTGCTCTCAATCAATATTGTTAATTTAATTGAAACAATGGAATCAAACAATTTAATTAAAAAAATATATAAATTTGATTCAAATTATTATTTGCGAAGTGCACACTTAATATAGAAACGTTGTTTATTTTGAAATTAGCAATTCAATCAGAAATGAATTGATTTACATTTTGTCACACGTGAAAATTAAAATACCAGAATATAACAATATGAATAAAGATATACGGTTCTAAAAATAAATCTAATAAACAGAAGTAAAGAAGTCAATTAAAAGTCCATGCAGTTGTCAGTACGCGTGTAAATAATATTTATTATATTAAAAAATTCTTACTGTACCAACGTTTTCAATCAACATTTTCGATCAACATTCTCAATGCAAAATAAATCTAATATAAAAATAACAAAATGTTGTTTAACACAAGAAATTGGATCATCACTGTTCTTATAATATTTAACAATATAATAAATTCAAACTAGGAGAGAAATCTATTTGGCATCCGAAGATACAATCTCAAGATGACCATATGACTTTCGACCAATGCCGTCCCTGCGTGAATACAAAGATAGGGTCGAGTTTCGACGAGAATCGTCCATCTCTTTTTCGCTACCCACGCAAGCAACAGGGAGAGCGAGACGGAACGATCAGGCTGTCGTCGGGCGAGTCGGAAACGGAGCAGAGGCCAACGAAGGGTGCGCGGAGCGTATTGTCCGCGGCGCCTCTCAACATGGCACCGGTGCCGCGGCTGCCTCGTCGGAGAAACGTGAAGAACGTGCGAGCTTCATCGGGGGTGCACTAGTGCACGAGAAAGGGTTTCTCAGCCGTGAACGCGTGAGAGTACATCTTCGGAGAGTGCGTCGGATTTCGGAGCAGATTTCATATATAGAGAAGGGAGAGAGATCGAAGGAGCGAGAAAGAGAGAGAGAGAGGGGGGGAGAAGGAGAGAGAAGGAGAAAGAGAGAGAGAGAGAGAGAGAGAGAGAGAGAGAGAGAGAGAGAGAGAAGATAGCGTATTATGCCGAGGAGTCGCACGGGGCAGGGACGGCAGGCCAATCCGGTGGCGGTCATCCTACCCCGTGTCGAGTGACAGGCTGCTTACGTAACGGATTATTCTCGCTATGATAACGACACTCCAGACAGCGCGAACGCGACACGTTGACGCGAGGAAGCGGCAGCAGCAGCAGCGGCAGCAGCAGCAGCAGCGGGACAGCATCGTCGCCAGGAGGGTCGTCGACGCGGCGGCGCAGCGCGCGACCCCGACAGAAATACGCCGACCCGGATCCCGCTATCGCCGTCTCTGATACCTGTCGCTTAAACGAACGCCGAGCGTCGCTACGCCCACGTCGTCCTCGCCTCGGAAACGCAGCGATACGCCTGACCGGGGTGCCAAGTGCGAATTATGACAGCGGCGGTCGTCATGGAAAACGTTAACTGGGACCCCGGTAAGTCGACGGACGGCAGGTCGAGACGTTGTTTTGAACACCTTTGGAAACTTAGTTCCAAACAATTCGGAGCGGCGTCGAGGGTGTTTTCACGTATTTTTACATTTCACCCTTGACACGATCGTACTGCGCAGCGAGGTAATAAGGGATAGTGGTGCTTCGCGCGGCGAGGGTGTTTTCGACGAAGTTGACCTATTGTTGTGGCGGCGGCATGTCGATAAGACCTCCCTTGTTGTTTCCGTAGTAAGTGAAGAGAGAGAGAGTTACTAGAGCAAGTTACAGAGCATAATCCAATACGCGACTGAATACTCTTCAAAGATATATAGACGTATTAATAAAACGTTGCGTGTCGGGCGCGAGCGTAGTACGTTATAAATATAGAGCGAGGGTAAAGCAGAGTAAATAAACTGTACGAGTAAAAACGGGATCTTTTCTGATAAAACGCTGGTGTGCCGATGTTTCAATTCGCTACCACGCACATTTCCGCGTGCTCCAATTTGCTTGAATGAAAAGGAGGTCTGGAACGAGTGATCCGCGTTTAAAAATGAATCCAATATCGATAACATCGATCGGCGCATAAACGCCATGAGAAATCCTTGTGTCTTTGAATTAAAATAATTATAGATTTATATAGAAAAGAGATAAGAGTTC
>Ga0157363_1003311_pt1 | contig 14536 bp, 4 predicted proteins | sample AttsexASBM1_FD_111477 | JGI IMG/M metagenome (GOLD analysis project Ga0157363, IMG submission 111477) | Fungus gardens microbial communities from leaf cutter ant in Ribeirão Preto, State of São Paulo, Brazil - Atta sexdens ASBM1 | ecosystem: Host-associated > Fungi > Mycelium > Unclassified ...
GGATCTCGGTATTGCGTATATCGCTATAGAATATCGGTATCCCTGATTTATACACTGAAAAATTAATATATTGATATATTACCGCTATTTTTCATATTGTTTTAAATTCCTGAATATAAAATAGTAGATTATGATAGAGATTAAGTTTACATTAGGCATATTACAAATAGGCAGAGGAAAGTAAAAATAACGGATTTTAAGGATGTTTTGTATGTATAATTGTAGCAAAAAGTTCCTGAAATTTGATTTTGATGAATATGTGCTGTTTTCACATAGTTTGAATAATAAAGATTGTATATAATCTTATGTATATTTACTTATAACTAAAATGCAGAAATGTACTTTTGAATTTCTATTACTAATTATTTCTGAAAAAAATGAAAAATTTTTGACAGTGACAGTATCTCAAATCTAACCTTAAAATCTTTACATTTTAAGGTTAGATTTGAGACACTGTCAAAAATTTTTCATTTTTTTAATTCCTTTCAATTTTTAAATTCTTATAACTTCAAGTTACTTCATAGTGAATCGATTTCGGATTTTGTTATACGTCTGAATATATGTAAAAATAATCTGTAAAATTTTTGTTAAATTTCTAATACTTTAGAAATTTAAACAGGTATTAAACATCCTTTTTGGATATACGTTTTATTTTTCTTTTCTTGAAGATTGTAAATGCTGCTCGAAAAATATAAATCTTCTTCTTTTGTCAAAAAAGAAGATGTAACAGTAATTATTGAATGCATTTGTAATTCAGTCAATTTTAAATTGTCGTCCATGTTCATTGCATGAATTCACTGCGAATCCGTTCCGTTACTAAAACCGCTACTAAAATGGAGAAACGGAACCGCACTCCACTCCGCACTCCATGCCATGCACTAAATACTCATGCGCTTCATGCAAGAAACGAAACGCACCCTTAAGGCAATAAGAACAGGGAATAAGAGATTTCAACTTGTCAGAAACCATATATATAATAGAATGGATGCTTTCTGATAGGTTGAAATCTTTTATTCCCCGTTCTTATTGACTGTACTTTTCATTATGTTTCCAGCTTTAGTCGTATCCTTAATCGCGGACTGTGAGCATTAATGTAGAAAGGTGGTCACTTCTAAAGCCGGTATTCATAGTCGAGTCTTATTTCAAGATTGTCTTAAGTAATGTCTTAAGACGCTAATGCAGCCTTTTGATTGATTCATGACTTCTTAAGACGGTGTTGAATATAAGATCTGACTAGGAATACCGGTCTAAATTTGTAAAAATTTCCGAAGAAAAGAATCGAAGTCCTTGGATGTACATACATACGAGAGCAAGTAAATAAGTTGAACTCAATTTCTTAGAAAATCTATCATAGGGCACTCGCAATGTCATGTCACATTATTTTTTGACAAGTAGCATCTATCAGCTGATTACTGTCAAATTTTGAGCGGAATTCATCGCGTGATTTTATTTCTGTAGATGATTAAAGCGACTTTGTATTTTTTGCAAAATGAAAAAAACGAGTTTCGTGAAATAATCAAACATCTATATATGAAAGGATTAACGAAAGAAATTAGCCGAGTTGGATAATGTTCATAGCACATCTGCACCAGTGTTTGCGACTATATACAATTGGATGAATGAATTTAAACGTGGTCGTACATTCACATGATGCACCTCGTTCAGGACATCTAATTGAGGCTGCTACGCCAGAAATCATCGAGTCCACGATATTGTTTTGACTGATCGATGAGTGAAAGTGCGCGAGCTTGTTGAGGCCACAGGCACATCACATGGCACAGTGATTTCAATTTTGCATGAACAATTGGGTATGAAAAAGTTATCGGCAAGATGGATGTCGCATTTGCTCACTGTGGACCATAAACGCGACCGTGTGACAATTTCAAAACAATGTTTGGAGATGTTTCAATGTAATCAGATGAATTTTTGCGTCGATTCATTACTGTGGACGAAACATGGATCCATTACTTCACACCCGAGACGAAGGAACAGTCAAAACAATGGATTTCACCGGGTGAACCAGCTCCGAAGAAGGCGTAGATCGTAAAGTCGACTAGAAAGGTGATGGCCACAGTTTTTTGGGATGCATGCGGTATAATTCATATTGATATTGATATAATTCATATTCATATTGCCTTCCATCGAAGCAAACGATCAATGGCGATTACTACGTAGCCTTATTGGACCGTTTCAACAATATTAAAAAAAAAATGATCTCCATTTGGCGAAGAAGAAAGTGCTCTTCCATCAAGACAATGCACGAGTTCACACAGCACCGACGAAATTCAACGAATTCCGCTACGAATTGTTTTCCCATCCAGCATATTCGCTAGATTTAGCCCCCTGAAACTATTTCCTGTTTCCAAAGAAATTCTGAAGAAATTATTCGAAGGAAAGAGATTCATCACTACAGAGCAGTTCATCGCCGAAGTAGAGGCTTATTTTGAAGAGTTGGATAAATATATATCATATTATTCGGACGGCTTGAAAAAATTGGAGAATCGTTGAATTACATATATCGAAAGTGTAACTGAAAGGAGACTATGTTGAGAAATAAAAATGAATCGATAAAAAAAATGTGTTTTACTATGTTTTCCTAAAAACTTATTGACTTGCTCTCGTAAGAACTATGATAGCAGCCATGTTGCTTTTTACAATTTTGGACGAAGTTCGGAGCAGCCGCCATTTTGGACTAGTGCGCATCCTTGGGAACAAAATACTATTATATTTTTATATCATGGTTCTGCTCAGGATGTTTTTGTAAATAAGTGACGACAGATTAAATATCAGGGCACTCGTCTCGATCCCAGACCTGTTCTCTCCTCCAATTTGGTAGATTTTCATTCTGCCACTGAGCCACACAGCTCTATTGGTATCTCTGTTGTGTCTATATCTAGTAAATTTTTATACTCTGCAGATTGAGATGCAGCTGCCTTTGCAAATTGGATATCTTAAGGTTTGTTTGCGTCGCACACCCAACACGCTCCAATACGTTTGCATCACTAGAATCAATATGGTGACTAGATGATCGTATTAGAGCATACTCCATGGATCAATTAAGAGCACGCTCCATTTGCCTCACCTCAGAAGATGTACGATTGGGGCATGTTACGCATGCATAATGGTTGAAAACATACTGTATCGAAAAAAGTATTTCACATTCAGTTTGTATAAAAACGCATTTAATAAATGCATTTTTGATATAATAATATAAATATAAAAATATAATATAACAATATAGTATTATATTAATAAAATAAAATAATAAAATAAAATAAATAAATAAAGTAAAATAAATAAAATAAAAAGAATAATTAAATAAAATAAATGAAATTAGAAAAATTAAAAAAATAAAATAAACTAATATTAATACAATAAAATATAATATAATATAATATACAAATATAATATAATTTTTATACAGAAAAGTAGGCTCATGTAAATGCAATAAATTAAAATGTCAAGGCTTTTAAAAAAAACGAATAAATGTAATTAATTATTATGATATATAATAAAAATTATTCTAGGTTAATCTTATTTATTCCTGCGTTAAGATATTACGAATCGAAATAAGTAATATATATTATAAAATATATAAAAATAAATATTAAGTCAGAAGTTTGAAAGTCCATAATTGTAAAATTGTATTTAACTGGTTCTTCGATTGTTATCGAGAATTAGCTCAGTCAACAATTTCATATAAAACGTCATTCCTAACGAGAATTTCTTCAACGATTATTCTACTATATTCTGTACAATTAAACGTCAATTTCTGATTAAAAAATTATTATATTTAATTCAATATTGATGAGCATTTATTTTTCACTTACGTTAATTTATATATATAGATTAACCTAGAGCGATAATTTTTATTATATATCATATGTTAGTTCGTTGACATTGGATGGGGGTTACATGAATACGTTTTCTTTATTATCATTGATGAAGACTTTGTTTTCTAAGTTCTTCGAAACGCTTGAAATTTATAGCGTTATACGAACAAAATAAAAGACGAATTTTATTAGTTAACTATATTTGCTCGTTTTTTAAAAAAGCTTTGACATAAATTTTAATTTATAACTTTTATATTTATTAAAAATATATTTTTTAATAAATATAAATAATTTATATTTATTAAAAATTTATTTTGTATAAAAAAGTTTTTTAAATAATCAAGATAACACAAAATACCCGAAACGAGGCACATGTCTGTCCTGTTCGAGTGGTCTCACGGATTAAGTTATAGATGACATTCTCACTTGTCCTAAATCCGTTCGTGTCACTGAACATTGGTGCATATGATTGCTCCAACCGCCATCTTACCTGTGATCCAAATGCTTTCTGAGTTAATTTGAAACATGCGAACAAACGTAAAGTTTTTTAAAACTAGTCGGACATGTGCCTCGTTTCGTTTCGGGTATTTTATCTCGATTTATTTGAAAAGCTTTTATACAAAGTAAATGCGTTTTTAATAAAAATTATATTATATTATATTTTATTGTATTTTTATATTATATTTTATTGTATTAATATTATTTTATTTTATTTTTTTAATTTAATTTTATTTTTATACTTTTATTTATTTATTCTTTTTATTTTATTTTATTTTATTTTATTAATATTATATTATATTTTTATATTCATATCAAAAACATTTGTATCACCTTCTAAGATGAGACAAATAGAGCTCTTAATTGATCCATAGAGTATGCTCTAACGTGACGCGATCATCTAGTCGCCATATTGATTCCAGTGACGCGACGTATTGGAGCTTGGAGCATGTTGAACATATTGAAGCATGCGACGCAAACAAACCTTTTAAATAACCGATCGTATTACTAAAAAAATGAATTTTATGAAACTATTAAAACATGAAAAAGGTTAAGAACAACTTATCGAAATCGATTCTACTAAAGTAAATAAAGAAAATAATGCAACGTAAGATATATAATGGAAAAAGTGTGAAGTTTGCTAATTTATATTTGCGATCAAATTAACTTATATATCACACTAACTTATAAATCACACCTTTTGGATGTAGATTGAAAATATCAACACGTAAGAATTATGAACTTTTTATAAATAAATTTTATAATATTTTGGAGTTTATTTAATATTTCCGGATTTTTTATTTAGGTCTAATTTTACAATTCACTCGGTTAACTTTTAATCGAGGTTCAACCGAGGTTATTTTTCATTTTTTTTCCAATTCTAACATTAAAAGAGATGAAGAATAAATTAAATCTCAGTTAAGAATTAATCATGAGTTGTGAAACTGGTGCCCTATTTTTTAGCACATATATGTATAACAATTTTTGCATACGAAAATGACAGTTTCTCGATTGTGATTAATCGATTGTATACAGAATTGCAGCTATTTATGCAAGATCCATTCGATAAATTTAGGCATTTCTGCATATAACCAGCAGATAAGAAAGCAGAAATGACGCTAGAAATCGGTGCGAGACTTCTGATGAAGAAAGAATTGACCAATCGCAATGATCATGTGATCAAATTGTTCAAATGTGATTTGTTCTGTCCGAGATCTTGGACCGATTCTAACATCGTGGACATCGGACTTAAGCGTGTCGTGTAGCAGAGATCATGTAGACTCGGCATTAGTTACAGTGCTATCAACCTTGTTACTAAAAAGATAATTTTCGACACAGCTTTCAGAATACAACCATTCACAATTAGAATTCTCGAGTGTAATTGGTCAAATTATTGGCACTCGAGTTTTTATCGATTGATGCATGGTCCGGCAAGAAAAGAATTATCAAAAGTTTTAAACCATAAATGTGTTTTTATAGCTTATTTAGATTTTGGATTTCCGAAAAATATTGAATGAGAATAAACGTGAAATGGCAACAGAAAAAGATTTGATAAATGGTATTTAATCATGTAAATTATTGTATGTTTATAAATATTTTACAGTCAAGAAAATTACGAAATTATTGACATGTATAAATCTATCATCTTTATATTTCGTATCACGACAGTAAACTATATGATTCGAGCAACAATACTTTGTACTATTTTGTATAGAAAATATTTTTATTTTTTCATTCTTCGCTTACACACTTTCTATCCATTTATTGCATCATATGATATCTGATTACAGATTTTCTTATTATCATTTATTGTGTATTTATGAAAAATAAAAGACAATACTTTATTTATATTTTGAATTTGTAGCTGTACGAGAATCCCTAAAGGCTGATGGAAATCTTGATCGAATGAAAGCAGAAATGCGTACAGAAGTAATAAAATTGCTCGATTATTCTAGCAAGGAGAACAAATCAAATACTATCAAACCTTCACACGATATTGTTTTTCTCAATGAACTTGTCCGAGAATATCTGGATTGGATGGGTTATAAATATAGCTCCACTGTATTTATCGCAGGTACATTATTTTATGAAATGTATATATATATATATATATAGACACACACACACACCACACACACACACACACACACACACACACACACACACACACACACACACACACACACACAATCATTGTATATCATTATATTAGCTTGAATGTAATGAACTATATAAAGTGAGATAATATATTTTTTTTCTTGTATGAAATCTCATGGATAAAGTAATATAATTGAACAAAAGATGTTATTTCAGAATGCGATCTTCCCAAACATTGCTTGGATCGTAAACTTCTGGCACAAGGTTTAGGAGTAAAAGATAGCGGAAAGAGCAAAAATTTACCGCTGTTGTGTGGTCTTGTACAAACATTTACCAATTTAAAAAATACCTAATTATAAGATCTACACGAGCATGTATTCAACTGCGATTTTTAATTACTATTTATTCATTTCCTATATATTTATATGTTACAAATCTCACACTTATTTTATATGTACAAACATAAAAACATGCACAAGCTTAGATATATACAGATTATATTTATTACAATAAATAATAAAAACCAAACACAGTACTTAAATCCCATCTGTAATACATGGCAACTCTTTGTTAGTAATAACAAAGCTGTATTACATAATGTAACATATAGCACGATGAACGTGAAGATCAACATCTTTTTTTTTATTTCTATATATTCATGTGAGACACAAGAATATGTTAAAAGAATTTTACCATTTTATTTTTCGTGATTTTTCTTACATATTGACATTAAATTATGAAAGTACAATATAATTGTGAAAGAGGAAAGGAAATATATATGTATATAGATAGTAAGTAGAGATCTTAAAATTGCTCTTTTATATTCATTATATAATTGTAAGTTGTTTAAAGATTTACCTTCTTGACAAAATTGTCACAAAATTATATCGGCTACAATGTATACATGGCTTATTATAATAAACTTACATAGCAGTACTTTTTAATATATCAAGTCGGAACATGACAATTATGCAGCAAAAGCTATATCATGTTATTCTTTTCCTCTTTTTTTTTACGTTAAAACAGTTTAATTATTATAGATTCCCAATTTCCAGTTTTTGCTTTTTTTCTACTCGTTAAATCGCTCGTTAATTTATTTTGCCTGTTCAATGTTTATCTTTTACCACTTATTTTATCTTGTACCAATAAATCATTCGATAGTATTCTACTACTAAATGATGCGTATTAAAAAAAACTTGGTTACATCTTGAGCTATAGTAACGAGTACGAAATAATAACAATTATTATTACAATTGCCATGATATTTGAAAGTACTATACGGAAAAAAAAGTTCTGGCTTTTTTTCCTTTGTTTCTTTCTAAGGTAAGGTAAGATAAGGTAAGGTAAAGTAAGGTAAGGTAAAGATTCTTTGATTGAACATCAAAGAGATATCTAGTGATGTCATTTATGTTTGGATTTCTTTTTCTTCCTTGACTGCTTGTTTCTACTCTTTGATTTTTTCGATTTCTTCTTATGTTTCTCTTCGTCGCTGCTGCTGTCGGACGAATCAGAATAAGTGTCCGAGTCCGAACTGCTGTCCTTTTTGGCAGATTTCTTCTTTTTATGCTTTTTATGCTTTTTTCTTTTCTTCTTGTGCGACTCGTCGCTGCTATCCGAATCGGAGCTCGTAGTGTCGGAACTGCTGGAAGTGTCCTCACTACTGCTTGACTTGGATCGTTTCTTCAAAGATTTGATCTCCATCTCTTTGTCCACTTCCGTTTCGTCAAGCTTCAATTTCTTCGCAGGTGACGGTTTTCTTTCCTCACCATCTGATTCCGAGTCCGAAGCCGAGTAGTCGGGTTCGAAGCTCGCCTCGTCGAGTATGCTGCGCTTGCGATCAGACACCAGTCTCGGATTCTTCCTTTGTTTCTTCAACGACTCTGCTAAAGGCGGCTCAATATTCTCGTAACTGATTTTGGTCTCGTTACCATCCGATTTGTCCTTAGAGAGCGCACTCTCCTTGTGCTTTTGCTTTTTCTCTTGATTTTTATCCTTATCCTTCTTATGCTTCTTCTCTTTGCGTTTTTTATGCTCCTTGGATTTACTCCTACTGCGATGTTCCTTCTTTCTCTTCTTTTCCTCCCGAGACTTCTTGTCACGTTTTTTCTCTTCTTCATCATCTTTTGACTTTAACAGGCTGATCTTGGCTATTTCTGTTCTCTTAAATATGCAAGTCGAAGAGGGTGTCCTACCTCTGTATTCACGATCTCGTTCCTTATCGCGATCTTTATCCATGCGTTCTCCTTTGATGTCGCTTCTATTGGAACGAAAATCCATTCTGCAATCAATTTTATTCTCCCTGTCGGATTTCTCGCTCCCATGCCTGTCACTTCGGAAATCCGATCTCTCTTTTGATCGATCGCCTCTATCCTTGTTGTCACGTTTTCTCTCTTCCAAGAACACTTTTCGTTCGCCGCTTGTAGCAGTTAAGCCCAACGAAGAGGACTCTAGGCGCCGCTCTAAAAGCGGAGAAGAGAGCCTCTTTTCCCTCCTGGGCGATCGACTTCTCGACTGATTCTCGTTCTTGGCATCACGCCTCTCCAGAAATCCCTTTATAGGACTAACCTTTCTCTCCTTACCATCTTCGATTTTCTCGCCGAGTCTCTCCTTCGCAGACAGTCTAGTCGGCGAGTAGGCTGTCTCTGGCACGGGTTTGAACTTGGTACGATCGAGCTTGGCTTTCTTTGCTGGCTCGGTGATCTCGACATTCCTCTCGTTTCTACCAACATTGATCGTCACGTTGACGCTCTTTCGCGGCTCTCGATTGGATGTGGACTCCACCGTTTCCACCTTAGGCTCGGGATTCTGATACAGTATCTTTCTGCTTTCGCTGATCTTCTTGATCTCGATCGGTCGGATCGCATTAATTGCTTTTTGAAATATGGCGTTCTCTGCACGCTTCAGTACCTCCGACGTAACCATCTTGATCGATTTCGGCTCATCCTCTCTCGGTATTTTCTCCGTCGGCGATCCACTCACAATGTCATCGTCATCGTCATCATCATCGGGTTTTTCGATCGTATCATCTCTTTCCCACTTGGACAACTCGGGTATCGGTGCCAGAAACTCATCTTTTTTCGGCGATTTTTCCGTTGGCAGCAAGATGGTAGCTTCCTTCGTCTCAGTCTGTGAATGTTCCGAAAGTAAAGAATATTTCTCCGTGATCACAGTGTTAATTTCTGTGTCATCCAATCCTCCGTAGAGGCTATCGATCGGTTTCATGTCCGACTTGAGTTCCGGAATCGGTTTGAAGTTTGGATTCGGTGGATTCGTGCCAAATTCTGTGCGATCTAATCGACCACTGCCAGGACTGGATTCATTGAATTCCGGCGGTTCCGGATTCATTGCCAAAGATTTATCCTCGAATTCCTCTTTGATCGGCGCGATAGACACTTGATTGGAAATACATTCAATCCTGTTCTGTATATTGTCTTCCTCGTTACCCGCCTTTATAGAGTCGGTTTTGTCGGGTGGCGAAGACGAAGTGTCATTACTTATTTTACTCTCAACTAGCAAATCGTCCGCCTCTGTCGTTTTAATTGTCAGATCGTCCTTCGCTACTTCTTTCTGATTAGATTTCTTGTCCTTCTTCTTCTTCTTCTTTTTCTCTTTCTCATCATTATCTTTCTTTTTCTTCTTTTCCTTTTTCTTTTTCTCTTTCTTCTTCTCTTCTACTTTTTCCTCATGATCCTTTTCTTTCTTCTTCGCATTTCGTTCTGGGGATAAATCTTTAGGATCGCCCCTAGATTTCTGCGAGTATGGACTTAAACTTTTCCTACTCTTTTTCCGTTCCATCGAACGTCTCTCGTATCGTTCGTGACGATCTCTGTCTTTCTCGGTTTCGTATTCGCGTTCGCGTTTCTCCTTCTCTCGCAGCCGATTCTTGTCATCTTGCCGATGGCGATCTCGATCATCTCTATAACTGCAATAATAGATAAATAAATGATATCAGATAAATGATTTCCAACATTAGTAAATTAACTAAAAGCTTTTTTTAGTAAATTAACTGATCTTTTTTTAGTACGGAATTTTAAATAACAAATATGTATTAAAATTTCTATTATACATATTGATTCTTGCTAACATATTGAATAACTTTAATTTGATTTTACGACTTTTTAACTTGATTGATGCAGAACATACCGATCTTTGTCATAATCTTTCTTCTCGATATGTCTGTCATCATCTCGACGATCGCGAATGTGTCTATCATCTCGTTCCTTCTCCTTTTCTCTTCTGTCGCGTTCGTCTTTCTCTCGTCCTATCCTATCCTCGTGTTCTCTAGATGGGATTTGCCTATCGCGATCTTCGCGATCTCTATTTATGATTCTGCGATCTCTATCATCCCTCTCGCGTATACGATCTTCACGTTCGCGACCCCTTTCAAACACAAAATACAATACATTACAAATATAGTCTTTTGTAATACGAACACGATAATTTCTTTTACGAAATGTAAAATGATTCAACAAAGCCGATAACGTGTGTAAATAAATTCATTCATTAATACAATGACAATATAATATATGTAAGTATGCTATCGGATTAATTGCTAATTAATCTTACCATATCTTTAATCAAAAGTCAAAAATATAAACACGCATATCGATGAATTATTGTTAATAAGTTATTATTGTATTAACATTTTCAAATATATTAATCCATAGATCGATATCAAATTAGCAGATTTACTACACAAGAAACAATATATATGTCAATTATATAAAATTTAAATAAAAAATAATGAAAGAAACTTACATGTAAAAGTTGTATGGAATATATTTGAAGTTCTGTCTGTTCGAGAGTTAAGGATCGAATGATACAATAAATAAATATTAACAAGAAGCATTGAAGAGAAGGGAGGCATCAAGGCATCATAATAAATAAAAATATGCAATAAATGCTCCGTGTCCATTTATAAATTCAATCCGTGTGTCTATTTTTATATTATTTCCGATATTAGAGAAGATGGAGGTAGTGTCTAATTGATAAGATTCTTTTTTTATCCTATCCTATAATAGGATATTTCCATAACAAAAACTTGGATAAAATTATTAAAATTCTATTAAATAATGGATATCCATTAAAATTATCTTTGACCAGAAAAAGATTGCCCAGATAAAAAAAATTACCAGATAAAAAATTTGAAGATTAATAGAGGTTCCAATAATTTGAATAAACTTCAACGATAATAAAAACGTTAAAGAGTTAAACGTAGATATTTTATCGTATCATTTTTACCCAAGATTCCGGAGAAAATAAAAAAAATTTTTAAGAAAGATCCTACTAGTTTGGCATATATTGGCATCAAGCTAAGTAAATTTATTAAAATTCCGAAGTATAAGCTTCCTACATTGTTGCGCATTAACATAGTTTATAAAATTAATTGCATGGAATGTAATTACGACTTATATGGGACAAACTTGCAGAGCTTTAAAAACAAGGATTAACGAGCACAAGAATCACATCAATTGAAAAACGACATAGCGTTCAGTGATTACAGAACACAGATTGGAGACATAATGCAATTTTAATTGGGATAACATTAGAATCTTTGATGAGGAAAAATTTTACAGAAAAGACTATGTGCATCGGAAATGATACACATACAAAACTAGACACATGAATTGAATTTAAAAAAGGACACGAAGCGTTTAGATCCTACATATTTTTATTTATTATGATTTGTTACTCCCTTCTCTTCAATGCTTTTTTGTTAGGTCAACATTTATTTATTGTATCATTCGATCCTTGGCTCTCGAACAGACAAGATTAAATTTATTTACACACCGTTATCCTGTGTCGATTTATAAAGGCAAATAATTTCATTTTATTTATTTCGAGTGAGCCTTGAATTTTTCTTACATTGATCCAAGAGAAAGCTTAATGTTCTTTAATTAAAAAGTAATCATCTCAGATTCAATATAATGTCCAACAACATTACCTCTCGTCCCTCAATCTATCACGTTCATCATTATCACGATCCTTGGACGAATGCTCCCGTTCTTCTTGATCCCTCAGGGAGCGCTGCCTCTCGCGATCGTCCCTCGATGATCTCTCGGAATGTTCGACACCCGGTGGCGAAAGATCATAGTAGCCCTCAGTACCAGGCGGTGCTACGTCATCGAATCGTTTATGTGATGAAGAATCCCTCAAAGGACTGTTAAAACGCTGCGATGGATGAGGTCCGGAATATCTGTTGACAGAAGATCAGTATAGTACTTGATACATTAGTATTATCCTGCTAAACATTAGATATCCTTAAGCCTTCTTTTTTTTCTTTTTAAAAATATATATTGCCTTTTTATAGAATACAGCGCGCGAAGAACGCCGTTGCGAATAGTTGTTAGTAACGAATTTATTTAATGTCAAAGTATATCGAGAAAATTAATCGTGTTAAGATACTCTTAGAGAAAAAAGAAACTCAGAGAATAGTTTGTTCCTTAAATTTTCTTCCATTCTTCCGTCAATTCCGAGGTTTATTTGCCACATCTGTGGTGTATGGAAGACACCTATTTAATAAAAATTCAAATAATTAAGACAAAAATATGTTAATTTTTTAACAAAATTATTGCACTTTTTGATCTCCATATAGCTGAAAGAACGTAATCACAATCACCTCTTGCCGATTTTGTTAAAATTATTAACTAAAAAAATCATGAAATACAGAAAGCAACATTTGTAACTTTGAGCTGTTTTAAAATAGCTGATGAAAAATATATATTTTCATGACTACAATTAAGTGAATATTCAAATAATTATATATAAATTAGATATAAAAATTAAATTGTCAGATTATAGTCTTTTGAAAGAGTGACCGAAAAAATCACATGTTTTCTGAGCTCTTGATTTTGGAACTGAACTGTGTGCTAAATTTTTCTTTATATTGATAAATTTTTCTTTATATGATACTTTAATCACAGAGAAGTTTGAAATTGAAGTGACAATTATTAACAAAGGATAGAAAAAGTCCATTCTCGAATTATTATAGGTCTGCAAGGTCCGACATTTTAAAAAGGTTAATCTAGCCGAGTGTATAACAATTGCTCACATCGCTAATTGGCTAATTTAAAATAATATAATCTTGGTAAAGCAATTAAAAATTACTAGAAACCGGCCAATGTGGTATGTGCAATTGAATTGTGCAAGTGCGCCGCTTCCGATCCAGCCGATGAAGGTAAGATCGATTAAATCACATTTTTGGTGATTTTGTAAATCAATTATTTTGAATGTAAAAAAAAAACAAATTTTTGCACAGATTCCGCCTGGTAATACGTAACTCCCCTCTTCCCTCCTCCTCCAGCTATGATAACAAATTGTTTTCTCAACCTGAAACTTTCTTGTAATTAATATCTAATTGTAGAATCATTTGGCATATAGTTCAGTCTAAAAATTGAAGACCTAAAAAATGGACGAAAACACTACCTTTTTTCGATCATTCTTTACGTCTTTGATTTATTTATATTATGACATGATACATTTTCAATGAATAGTCCCGAATCTGATATCGAAAATAAATGGAAATAAGCTTTTTTTTCATTACAAATGTTGATTTGGCCCTGAATTCACCTGATTCAGAAACCATGCAGACGTGTCAATCAGCTGGCTTGCTTCTCTCCATGATGATCCTCGATATTCTTGCTTCTCTCTTCTTGTTCCACTTTTAAATTACATTTCACAATATGCATGTTATATGTATATATATATATTATATATATGTATATATATATATATATATATATACACACACACATATATACATATATATATATATATAAAATATATAAATATATATAAATGTATATACAAAACACTGTAAATTACATACATGCATTTTACATTAATTATTTTACAATATTGTAATTTTAGTAAATAAACAAAGAACGCTCTTACTTTACAATACAATTCTTAAATAAAACATTATATTGCACATACGTCGGATTCAAGATTAATTTGTATAAAAAGATTTATACATACATACGTACATATATTTACACACACACACACACACACACACACACACACACACACACACACACACACACACACACACACACACACACACACACACACACACACACACACACACACACACACACAAACAAAAA
>Ga0157363_1003312_pt1 | contig 14535 bp, 13 predicted proteins | sample AttsexASBM1_FD_111477 | JGI IMG/M metagenome (GOLD analysis project Ga0157363, IMG submission 111477) | Fungus gardens microbial communities from leaf cutter ant in Ribeirão Preto, State of São Paulo, Brazil - Atta sexdens ASBM1 | ecosystem: Host-associated > Fungi > Mycelium > Unclassified ...
GGTTGCGGGAACGACACATCGAAGAAATTGGCATCGCATCGTGAATCATCGCACAAATTGGATATGTATCCTGTGAAACATCACATGTAATCTTTTCTGCTGAAGAAGATGCAAGGGTATTCTCCACAGATATTCGGGAGAGCAAATCAAACGAGTAAGTCATTATGTTAAAAAAATTTAAATATATGTTTATTTTCTATTCTAATATATGTTTATTTTCTATTCATCAGTTTTATAGGTCACAGTATATTTACATATGTTAATTTTTCGTGTAATAGATATATATATGAAAACTTTTCTTTATCCTCAGATTACTTATAGTAAAGGAAGATTCGTTAGAAGTGCAACTGTTCAGTATACATTCTAATCCTTTTAATAGTAATAAATTTTGTGTCGGTTATTATCATATGAGAGTATATGATCGGCGAAAAATTTTGATGCCGCTTTATAAGCTGTGCCCCGATCACTTGGTACATCATATATTACAATCCTTAATGAAAAAGTTTACCAATATTTAATACAATAGAATAGTGTGGTTTATTTTTCTCTACATGTGTTTAATTTTACAAGTAATTTAAATGTCTCAGGGAATAAGCACACACATATGTAACGCATGCTATATATAATTACAATGGAACAGAAATTCTCGCATTATACAGTGACGAAGACATCTACCTATTTGATAGATTAATGTCTTTACATGTAGATTATGCTCATAAATATCAGGGTCACAGAAATTGTGCAACTAGTACGTAATATGCAATTACATTATGGTATTCTATATTTTCCATTCTTGATTTTTTTTATCTCTTTTCTTTGTGTGCGTTTCAATAGAAAACTAACAGTAACAAGGTTCAGTGAAACTTTAATTTGTTTTTTGTGTTAAAATTTCTTTCTGGAAATCATTCTATATAACATATCTCTTTTAATTCGGAACAGTAATTTTGATTTAATATTTGATATTTGTGTCACTTGATTGCAATAAAGGGAATCAATTTTTTCGATCCTAAAAGCGAGTATGTTGCATCTGGATCTAATTGCGATAATATATTCATTTGATAAAAATACAGAAGCCATTGTACAGTGGATGGCAGGAGATAAGTAAGGAGTTGTGAATTTCCACACTTTATAAATCCGATGAAAAACAAATTTTTCTTTTGCACAGTGTAGAAAGAAAATATGGTCTTTTTTAAAATTTAATTTATAGGTAAATTACTTAGAGGGACACCCGCATATTCCCATCCTCACGACAAGTGAATTAGATCATGATGTTAAGATATGAGTACCTTTGTGTAGAGAACTTCCGATAAAATCATTCGCGAATATACGTAAAAACAAAAATCATCTTTCCATAGTGTCTTCTATTTTGTATTTCTCTTTATTTTATCATATTTAACAATAATTTTTTACGCGCGCGCATTCCTGAAATAAGAAAAACTAAGTAGACTAATTTCGATAAACATATGATTCACATGCTCTGTTTTTTTTTTTCACAAGTGTGTCAAGTCCAATGCAAAGAAGGAAGATTCATTGGATGATTATTGTTGGGAATTATTGAGTCTTATCCATCAGAGAGAGTCGTGTGTGTTATACATATCGGGCATTTTTGTCGATATCGAAAATTGACTGTTCTATCATGTTTTTTTTTTTTAGGATTTTTATAGGCCTTGGATACGAGGATTGAAATCGATACGATGACGATGATTATCGCTTTCATAATTTCTCGATGGACAGCTCGTCTAAGGATAGCGGTTAGTCAATCAATCGGAAAGTGATGTTCGAAGAATACAGTGTCTTCCGTTTTAAAGTTGTTGCTTAATTAACGATTTAATATTATTGCGATGACAATTATAGAGCGTTCAAGACATTCATATTAGTCGTTTCACAATTATAATAAATTCTACCGAATAACTGTGTTAATAGCTTTACATAGCGGAATATATAGGAGGAATAGTACTGCAACGTATTAAAGGAGCTGCGTATTCTAGTTACAATTGATCTTTTTTATCAGTTAGATATAATCGGTAGTGTGACCTATATAAGTTTATAGTTGCATTGTAATTTTTGAATATATACGTTGAATGGACACGAAGATTGTATGTTTTTAGTATACGATTATATTAGGGATATATATTAGGGAATAACTGAGAGAAAGAGAATAATATAGTATTTTTTAATAAGTTGCAAACATGGTAATAAAGCCGGCGAAAACGCAACATTTGAAAGCGTTTGATATAATTAACAAACGTATTTTTGGATATTTTTGGATATGTATCCTTTACAGGATTGTTTTTTTTAATTTAGTTTATATTAACGCGTTTATTATTGGTATATATGTTTACGCGTACAATATGTAATATATGAATATAATAATCATATTTCTAAGAAATTATAATGCTCTATAATTATATATTAATATTAATTTATATGAAAAAGAAATGGATCCGATATTAAAAACAGCAATTTATCGGTAATTTGATGGACATTTGAATACATCAGAAAGTCGAATTTTTGCTTAGCAAATGTATGACAAAGTTATGTGTATATATATATATATATATATATATATATGTGAATAGTTTGTGATATTTCAGAACATTCATGTCGAAGTTACGTGTAGATAAAACACACATCGAAATTCTCTTTTTCGAAGCAATCAATCAGAGGAAAAGAGAATGCAGAGGAACATTGCAGAAAATTACGAGAAAGCGATAAAGACGAATGATAAAACTTTGATTTTAATTCGGATATTCTTTACGAAAGATAGACGATATCTTCAATCAAACTTCGATTAATTTAATCAATGACTAACTTAGTATCTATACTATTTCATTGTCATGGATGAAATATTAATTTTTCTGTTAAATATGTTCAGCAGATAAAAAGTTTAAATTACAAACATTGGATTATAATAGAATTATATATTATGAATAATTCTGACGAATTATCGACAAGTTAATCGGAGTTAACTTTAATCTCGGCTCAATTTATTCTTCCTTTTTTTTTATATTTAGAAAAAGATGAATTAGTTGAACCGATTAAAATTGATTAAAATTAACAAATTGGCACAAATTGATACGCATTCATAAAAAGGGAAGGAGGAATGTCTATGTTTTTAGGACACTGTATAGCGCGATCGAGACTGCCGCCATCTGACGGCAACGCCGTCGGCGGGAGGGGGCTGACGGCGCGCATGGCCAATCGGTCGCGTCCATTCTCTCCTATCCTCGTCTGCCCCGTCGGCTGGCTTCTACGCGTAGGAATACCACTGACGTGTCCTCGCGCGGAGATCGGCTACGTACGTGCGTGTAATTCGTCGACTTGCCTCGCCGATAATCCTCGCCTTCCCCGCGTGCATAAGAATTAGCCAGGCAATACCGCCAGTCATTGAGGTGCAAGCGAGCGGAACGTTCCGTGCAACGCGTTGATCGTCAGCGGTCAAGACTAGTGAACCAGCCCAGATAGAGGCGAGAGAACCACAACCCCGTTCGAGCTCCAGCGAGTCAAAAGTGACGGCAAAATTATGGCATCAGCTCTGAATCTGAATGCTTTCTTCAATTCCTTCAGCAGCACGCTGTGAGTATCACATTCGCAACGAAATGATGGACAAACATCATAATTGGGAACACGGAAATATGTGCGATTCTCTCTCTCTCTCTCTCTCTCTCTCTCTCTCTCTCTCTCTCTCTCTCTCTCTCTCTCTCGAGGAAGCCTATGAGACTTGATCCCGTGACGCAATTTCGTAATCACGGAGACGATCTATTTTGTGCTTTTTATCTCTATGTAGAAGAACAATAGTTATCGTAATTCATGATTACGTGTCATCACGTATTCATGCACGATGTCATGACCTTCGATAGACGTTTGGTAGATGTTCTGGGATGACGACGGACTTCGTTGGTTTATAGATAACGCGACGCATCTGCGTGACTGCATCCATGTATAGTGAAAGCGAAAGACGCCAAAAATATAGCATCGGAGAGATTTCGCGACTTTCTTCGATGACAACATGGGAGAGAGGAGAATTTCAGTTCCCTCCCCACTTCGTCCAACGTTATTAATGTTACGATAAAGTTGGGACACCCTGTATAGAATTTTTTTCCAGATCCATACGTGTTGTTTTTAGCCGTTTTGCGTCGTGCATTTTACACTTGGAATGGCAGGGATCGACTTCGATCAAACTCCAATTGCCATATCGGCAATTAATTTATAGAGCTATACTTTCGTTGCTTCATCAACGTGGATGAAATTATTGATTTTTTAATTGTTTTTAACATAAAAAGTTAGTTTCGAGGTCAAATTTATGTTTACCTCGGGCGATTCTTTTATCCGATTTTTACTAATATTAGATTAATTTTAATCTCGGTTCAACTTGCTCTATGTTTGTGTCTCTTTTAAATTCTTAGAAATGGAAAAAAGTAATTGGGAAATTAATCTACAGTAATAGAGATAGACATCTGCTGGTTGAATTAATCGCGAATATCAAGTTGTCAAGGTTTCATAAATCTGATTATGAAAAAAGGAGAGGTAGAAGAGATAAATATTTCGAGAGAGGAAAAACATTATATATTTTTTTGGAAGAATTTATGAAACTAATAAAGAGAGGGAGAGGGAAATGACACAGTGAGAAGTATTTCCGGTTTCGAGAATGTTGTCCAATTAGTCGGTCCTTCACATCTTGTCTTGCTCTATTATTATATTTATATTATATTGTATTTATATTAAATCTGTAATAATAAATCTTCATGAACTGATAGTGCCTCATTTTTTTAGAACGATTGATTTATCGATGCTTACAGAATTTTGTTGATATGGATAGACTAATTAGTTTTTTATTGATTTATGTAATATATTATCATTATTACTAAATAATTAATCACAGACAATGAATTATTTATTATTTATTTAATTTTACTGCTTGCAACTTAAGATGGCGATGGCTTACAGACATTTCATACTTTACATTTTTTATGCATATTTTTTATGTATTTTATATTTCAGAACAAAACAAACAGAATTAATTTTACTTAACTTTTTTTTACTCTGTAAGTTTTATATTATTCAATCTTATTTAATCTGTATAATCTATATCTTTGTAAAATAATAATGGATTGAGAAACACTTGTATAAACTGCTGAAAAATTTCTGCTAAGTTAAACTGAAACTTTTTTAAATTTCATTTTTTGATATTAAATAGTGAACCATCAAACTATCGAACTAAGCGAATTTGTATTTCCTCTAGTTAGTTTCTTCCTTTCTCCTCCGATTATTTATCTTCATTATTTCCAAATCTTTCTCTTCTTTTTCTACAAATTCTTTTTTTTCAGTTCATTTTTACTTTACACTTTAGAATATGGAAACATATTTTTTGTGCCTGACATATTCTATACTTCCTTTGTTCAATACTAGTTCTCTTTTAGTGAATTATGATATAGTTAGAAAACTTTTAGACGATTCTATCGGTTGAGTTAATCACAGGTTGATGGAAGCCGCTCTTTTAAAATACGGTTAACGATTGGCATCAATGAAGTGACGCTGTGACTGAATTTTTTATAGTTAAATACATCGCAAGTACGTTGATATAAATATCCTACGAATGGCCTTGAATCAACTTTCCAGGCAAGATACAAAAGAACATTTGAAAAAAGAATATAAATCGCCCTATTTGACTTAACTGCGTACAATAAAGTCCGGGATTGTATGCGGAGAAACCTAGAGACTGAAGAGAAAATTGTGTTACGTTATTTATAGAGTTAGATACGCGAGTAAAAGATTTGTTTTCGAGTTTCAGTAATAGTTTTGAAACATAAATCTCTACTTCTTTGTAACTTGCAAAGAGATTGGGTTTCATATAAGGTGAGAGATTCAAATTTCAAAACTATGCTAGCTATATATGAAAGATTAACAATGCATTCTGATATATGTAGATGTAAATGAGATGTTTTTTTTTTACAGAATATATTTGCAGAATTGTCTTAAATAATTTATATTATGAAATGAAAAGCGAATTAATCGACAATAATGACTGTTTTCAGAAATGCACCAGTCAGGCAACACTTAAAGAATGTGTATGGTTGCCTGTCCCTGTCCACCGTGTCAGCGGCTGCTGGAGCTTACGTGCACATGTACACGCAATTTCTGCAGGCCAATCTGCTGACGACTATCGGCACTTTGGGCCTCCTCATTGCGTTGATGACGACACCCGACAATGGCAAGAATCAAAAACTGCGTCTCAGCTATCTCTTGGGATTTGCATTCCTATCTGGTCTTGGTTTGGGGCCCTTGCTTGAGTTGGTAGTCAGCATAGACCCCAGCATTGTAATGACAGCATTAGTTGGTGAGCCAATCGTTGATTTAACTATTTTGCGCTGTTTCCAACATTTTAGCTATTCTTGAGATAAGACACTGTCCACAATCGATTACATTAATTCGAAATTAATCAATTTAGTCTAAAGTTCAAGTAAAATTGATTTCGCCCAAGTCCACTTTTGTATACGAGACTTGAAAAACAAATCGTTGAGTTAAGAAATTTTGTATATTTATAGAATTTTATAAAAGGTGGATAAAATACGTTAAATAATCAATTAAATCAATAATCAATTAAATCAGCAATGCGCAATCTACAGCCTCTGTGAATTTTTTGCGATCAATCAATTCGAAAAAATAAAATCATCTTTTTATTTTATGTAAACGATATGAACACACATATGATTCAAAAAATTTTATCTAAAAATAGCTCTCTGAAAATGACCTTTAAAAAAGATTGCGTATCCATTATATTAAACTATCACGAAAATGAGAATATCGATCTAAAATAATATCTCTAAACTTATCTATAAAAATAAACTTTAGAAGAAGGATTTGTTTCACATAGAACAAATACAGATATGTTCTATATATTCTTTCTAATATAATTCGATATACAATAATTGTACAATAAAATGTTTACAGGCACGACGGTCGTCTTCGTTTCCTTTAGTATTTCTGCGCTTTTGGCTGCACGTGGCCGTTGGCTATTTCTTGGTGGCACTTTAATGAGCATGCTGAATGCTATGTTCTTATTCTCCTTCATCAATCTGTTCTTGCGCTCGACCTTCCTCTATCAAGCGCACTTGTATGTGGGATTATTCGTTATTTGCGGCTTTGTTATTTACGACACGCAACTGATCATCGAGAAATATCACATTGGTAGCAGGGACTTCATCATGCACTCCTTGGATCTGTTCATCGACTTTGTAGGCGTTTTTCGACACCTCCTTGTGATACTTACGCAAAAGGTAAATTACCCTGATGAATTAACTATTATTTTGATACTTCTTAAAATTGTCGCGTTATTTTTCGCTGATGTACAAAAGGAATTTTGAGCAAGTTATTCCTTTACTTTCAAAACAATTGATTATTTAGGATATAATTTTTTCATCGATTTAAAATAACTCGTGTAAAAGAAAATAATATAAATTAGAAAGAGTAAATCGATAACTACTCTGTCGGTGTCAGTGTTTATGGGTTCAGCGTCGACATTAAGTAGATTAAAAGATCGATCGGATGTTATAGCGTTGAAATAAAACATGATGTAGAACAATACGAAATGTGGAATAAAAAAAAGATCAAGATATTTTTAGTGATATAGAAAAAAAAGCACTTAAATCGAAACAAAAATAAAACTATGACTATCTTTAGTTTGCGTTTTGTATGTCAAAGTTATATATGTTAGACCACATTTTTTAAATAAATATTTAGATGCACATTTCGTTACAAATAAGAGAAGTAATCCCTTTAAAAAAATTGAGTTATAGTTAGAAATATATATTAATAATTAAAAAAATTTTTATATTTAATTTTTTTACCTTGTTTCAGGAACTGTCCAAGGATTCACGCAAGCGTAGAGATTGAGCGAAAACAAGACGAGTAATTGCGGTGCATTCAAGTAAATCCATAAACTAGAGGTCTTCATGTAATCTATCCATACCTAGGTATTTGTGTACATATACATACCGGAAAAAATTATATAAATACCGATATACACCACGTCATATACGTATATATACGCATAACATCTCTTTAGCGCGAACGCGAAACTATATATATTTACTATATTGAAAAAAGAGGAAAATGTTAAATGCAGTTCGTTTACTATAAATGAAATCGGCTTCTCTTACGTCCGATTACAGATGAAGACATGTCGTAATTTATTTTGGTCATGTCTCCGAGTTATAATTCTCCATCAACCTGTAGTACACACACACACACACACACACACACACACACACACACACACACACACACACACACACAAAATATAATATAAATTAACTGTGTATTATATTTTCAACTTTCAATAAATGAATTTTCCCAAATTTTTCTCTTTTTATTTCATATAAATTTCAAGTAGGGATGTGAGTAATTAAATAAGTCGATTGTTTCGATCGCATGTTTACACATTTAAGAGGTCTTATCTATATTATCTATTTGAAAATTGATTTTATACGAACGTAACATACATATTTAGTCTTCTGGTGAATATAAAAAGATCACGTGAAAAGAAAGACAATAATACATGTTGCATACATAGAATAAAGAGTGACTGCATCCATTCTGCGAAATGTACAAGCGCTGACAGTGTGTACAATATGTGTACAAGTTGTTTATTATAGTAATGGTGGATTAATCGTCGATATTTCTCAAGAAGATTACATTAGTATGGTCGCTGGCGATCCCTGTCTCTGTCACCTCGACTAAAACAAAGTTGAAAATGGACGAGTAACAATCAATATATTCAGGTTTATGTATATGTAAAAATACATTCGTCAACGAGAACTCTTTATGCCCCCCTTCCTTAACATATCGACGAAAAGTAAAAGTTTACAAAGAGTTGAGAATCATGCAAGAAACATGAAAGGTAAAACCTACCCGCTCCCGCCCCTCATGGGACCGCCTCGTCCACCACGGCCGCCTCGGTCTCCACCACGGAAACCGCCACCGCCTCTGCCACCTCGGTCACCTCCACGTCCACCTCGATCGTTTCTGAAACCCCCTCTGCTTCCGCGGTCGCCACCTCGGCCACCACCTCTGCCGCCACCGCCACCACCACCACCACTGTAACCACCGAGGCCTTCCGGTTTCGCGCTTTTGCAGAGATTACACTGATCCCGCCACGCGAAATTTGTGTTGCCGCAGTCGGGATTGGGACACCTGTTCCAAGATATTTTTAATTTTGTTACCTCAGTCTTTCTCTATCAAGACACAAACTTGTTTATATATAGTATACTGATTCACGTATATAGAAACATGCCAAATATACACGTATTTTATATATATATATATATATATATATATATGTATATATTGACATCGCTTATATATATACACGTACAGAAATGATGTCGGAAATAGAGCTTTAAGAAAGATTTGGTGTAAGAGTATCCAAAACGACCACGCCATAATCAAACATATTCATTTTTTTGAGTATAATATAATTTTATATTCACCTCCAATCACCTCCACGGCCGCCACCATCACGACGATCATCGCCACCACCTCCGCGATGATGATCATCGCGATCGCCGCCTCCGCCACGGCTGCCAAAACCACCACCTCGACCTCGGCCACCACCGCCACGACCACCGCCCATGCGGTTACCTTGCCAATTGCTTTTATGTTGGGCCATTTGCACCTTTATTGTGCTGCCTTTGAAATCCTTGCCATCAAACCAACTAATAGCTGAACGCGCGGCGTTTTGATCATCATACGTAACCGTCGCCTCGCCCTTCGACTTTCCAGTATTCTTGTCTTTGTACATCCAAACTTTTGGCTTGCCTGTGCGTTTGTCATGCTGTAAACATCAAGTTTTCATTGAATATTTAGATGTGATTTGATCTTATTATTACTCTCGTACTTCGCATTTAATTCCAAACACTTTTGATCTTTCATTCGAGATAACATTGCATTGGAGATTAGATTAGATTGGAGCTTCAAACATAGATGTGTGGTGTAAATACTAATCTACATATCGCTTATTTACTACGACACAATAAAACTCGGAAAACAAATTTTCAACAAAACATGAGTCTGAATGTTTTAAATTATTAAAAGTTGTAACATTAATTTTGGTAAAGGAATAAAAATTTTTTTCAAAGTTTTCAAATTTCTTTTTTCTTTCTTTTTGTTCTTTTCCTGTAAATAATTCCAAAATGACCATTTTTGAATTATTATAGCAAGCGAACATATAGCGATATATATATGAAAGAATACATACTTTAATAATGCCAATCGCTCCAAAATGTTGACAAATCTCTTCTTCGGAGATAGATGGATCCATACCGGATACAAAAATAGTATCCTCTTGTGTAACCATTCCGTCGCCGCCACCGCTGTTACGATCACCGTAGCCCCCTGCAATGGACCGAAAGTAATGATTCGTCGCACAGAAGCATCTAAGATAATTTAAAAAATATTCGCGTATCTACCGACCCTGGAGCTACTACTTCGTTCTACTTTAAAAGATACAAGGAAAATGTTTCGGCTGCACATTTCTTTTTTTGTATTTTTTGGCTTGCTCTGACGTACAAGAGTTTGGAAACACTGTCCATATATCTTTTTCGGGTTCATCACTTCTCAGTAAAAATAGTCGTATATTCAAAATTATCGTATTCCCGATGACAACAACATTCTTAGTAAGGAACAACGGTCGTTTATTTTCGAGATGTTAGTTACCACACATTTTTTAATAGCTTCTACGATCTTGATTGCGAAGGATTTCCTTTTTTTTTTTTTAACACGAGCAGAAGCGGAAAACGGACCAGTTTTCATTTGGGTAACGTTCTATTTATTCAGAATTTAAGAGTTTACAAGTAATAAATCGTATATACCAGCAAAAGCAAGAGACATTCTTTTCTCTTTTGTAGGGTATTAAAGAAGGCTTATAAAGTATATTTTAACAACACGTATACACACATCTACGTATATCCTTGTAACGTTATCACCCAGGATATTTAGCATAATTATCGCTACTCGTTACGCATGTTTTTCCACTTCTTTTTTTTCTCATGAAGTCTTAAAAGGAATGCACAATTACATTCAATAATAACAATTTCTCACTTAGATACCCATTTTTCTGCATAATTTCCGTATACTTCAAATTACGTTTGCAGTATGCATCGTAATTTCCCTTCGTATCGTGTTATTTATAAAAACGTAATGCATTAGTAGCGGTCTAATATTCCCATTAACACCTAACGATACATATAGAACACAGGGTTGCAGCTGAACATACAAAAGGGCTGCAACATTATTTCTTACCCTTGACATTTAATCACAGAATCGGCAAGTAGCTCACCAGCTGCCTTTTATTTACTCTTCTCGCGCTTTGTACGTTTATATGCATTTGAAAATGTATCGACCATATAAAAAATCAATCACGATCATCGTGCGACTATTGTTCTATTCACTAATGTTCACTCGCAATACCCTTCTTTTTTTACCTTTTAGGAACCTTTCGACCTTTTAAGGGATTTCCCAAAATAGTTTTCCTACTGCACGACGTCATCGAGGACATGCACAGTGCGGAAATCGGGTAACGACAGTTTTCTTACGGAATGTATGAAAAATCTAATTTTGGCAGACGCACGGAGATGTCCTACTCTTATAAAAAAAAAAAAGAAAGTCTTACTTAACACGGTACAGGAAAACGACATCCGTGCGCCAGATTCGTAGGATAAAAAAAGCAATTGGTGATCGTAAAGTGCATTTGGTCTTTTTTTTTCAATGATACATCTACAGGCAGAACGCGAACGGTTTTATATTTCATTCTCCTCCGTTCTCATTTTCAACGATAAATTCGCCGTGCGAGTGTGAGATTGAGAGACATCGCACGCTATTTACTGCACTATCCTAACAATGTTGCATAGCAGCCCTTTCATATAACACCGAGTAACCGAGTATTTAAGATCGTAAATAGTAGAGTGAAAGCTAGAATATTTAGCACCAGACTAGTACAAACAGTCTGGTGCATTTACCTTTGTTATAACCACCACGGCCACCGCCACTGCTAAAACACAGAAGCAGATATACCAATGAGTTGACTCATGGAGAGACTGTGATCGATCGATCGATGCATGGCGAATCGTATGTATGCCGCTCGCCACCTTTCTTCTTGATTGATGTACCTATTTGTCTAAATGTCTGTACAGTCATACCACATCATGATTTACATTAGACCGTTCGTCCCGCCGTTAAATCACGTCCGTCAGTGTCGTTTAGCATGCAGATTTAGAGAACTTTATACAATGTGAGAAACGACGACAAACGATTGTAAATCGAGAGAGATAAATCGGAGTATTTTGATCGATTCGACGTAACACGAGTCTCGAGGAAAAAGACAAATCTCGATAAAAGCATGCCTAATTTCTACTTGAATATATATATATATATATTACACACAGATATTTTGTCATTTTTGAAATAAATAAAAAAAAAGGTAAGAGATTACTTGTGACTAAAGAACTCTTTGACGGAAAGGAATATTGTTAAGCATTCGCTGCAACTCGCCGTTGATTCCGTTGCAGATTGGGATATAGAAATTTGTAAATGCACAGCATAATCGACGTGTTTTGCTTTTCAATTTTTGTTCATGATAGAAAAGAAAAGTATTTCGAAAAATACCTGTTTAAATAATACCAATGCTAGAAGCGACGATATACACACAGTAAAACCATGTACCGCTTGAAGGCAAATAACATATGGAAAAATATACGGTTCCACCTTTCTCAAAAACTTGTTTCTTTTTATTTAAATATGGCATATAATAGGTCAGATAAGGCAATATTTCTCTGTAATCTCTTACGACAGACTTTAAATACCATAGTTGCCTAATCATATATAATACACAACCTAATAATACAACAGTGGCCCCAGTGGCGACATCAATCGCTTTGTAGTCTACTCGACTTAAGACCTTTGCATTTAGCTGCCACATAATCTGTGTATGTCATGTGCATGTATGAATGTGTATGTGTATGAATGTGTACGTGTTTGTTATTTCAGAAGCAGCGAATAGTGTCGACATTACAGCCTTTTTACGTCAATTGTCATATACTGTTTTTTTTTACCTCTTTTTACCTCAGTTATATCTGTCTGTTAAACCTGTAGGCATACTTTAAACACATTAACGCCCAGTCGGGCATAAAACCGATTCGTAATGATTTCAACAAGAGTTTTCCATTTACTGGCGTTAAGAACATCATTGCATACCTTTGATTTTGCTTCGGCAAAGAATACTTATTGAATGCGGTGGCTGTTGATTTTAATTTAACACCGGAGTCCGTTGCTCCGGTTATTCGCTTCATTATGTATATTATATAAAGATTTAGAAAATGAACTTACTTGTAACCACCGCCGGAGCGATCTCCATAACCGCCACGATCGCTGTATCTACCGCCTCCACCGCCACCTCCGCCTAAAACATATATACGATGAATATAAAGTACGAACTGTAAAAGAGAAAAAAATCAAGAAAGATTATTTAAAATAATTTAGTTGCAGAAGTTTTTAATGTAACTGACAGATTATAAAAACTGAGAGGAGAAAGAAATGTAACAAAGAAGAAAAATGCAGAATCAGAATCTTTAATTATAAAGAGTGCAAAGAAAATATGAACCTCCGCTGTAAGAACCAGAATTGCGATTATATCCTCCACCGCCACCTCCGCTGTAGCTGCCATAATTATTACTACTGTCTCCACTGCCACCTCCACTGTAACTGTTTTGGCTGCTGTAGCTACCTTGAGCTTGCGACTGATAGTCTTGACCGCTGTTGGAACTGTAGCTGTTGTAATTGCTATAGTTGCTACCAGAATTCGGAGGTGGTTGACTGTATTGATTGTAGCTACTCCCGCCAGTCGAAGGTGGTGGATACGATGTATCCTGACCAGTTGCAGGAGGTGGCTGGCTGTACTGATTATATCCCTGCTGTTGGTAATTGGAATACTCTGTAAAAATTCAATACAAATATTTTTTTAACAATTTAAGTTCCTTTATTATTCTTCTAATATACTGTTGTAATTTTATATACTGCTGCATGAAATTTAGTACCAGATCATTAATGTTTTACGATCTATTCTTTTCAATTAATTTTTTTACATTATTAATTTTTTTATGATATAGAAAGAAAAAGAGATAGATAATGGCATTTATAAATGTTCTCTTCTAAGAATATAAAAATGACAAGTAAGAAAAAGAAAATGAAAAAAAAAACGATAGTACAAAATAAAAATAAAGAAACAAAAATAAAAAAAAAATAAAGGTAAGAAATGAATAAAAAAATTACAAAGAGAAAGGATAAACCATACAAGAAGTTTAGAGAACAGATCTTTATTAACATAATTATGGATTTAAATAATTATTGGAAGAAAATGTATACATATAATATATATAATATATATAATATATATATATTTTTATTATTATAAATTTTAAAAAAAATTTTAAAAATTTTAATATTATCATTTTGAAAAGGAAAAATTACCACCAAAAAAAAAAA
>Ga0157363_1003314_pt1 | contig 14529 bp, 9 predicted proteins | sample AttsexASBM1_FD_111477 | JGI IMG/M metagenome (GOLD analysis project Ga0157363, IMG submission 111477) | Fungus gardens microbial communities from leaf cutter ant in Ribeirão Preto, State of São Paulo, Brazil - Atta sexdens ASBM1 | ecosystem: Host-associated > Fungi > Mycelium > Unclassified ...
ATTTAATACTTCAGTCAAGATTATTAAATTAAACAAATTCGATTTGCTTATTATATAAATTCTTTTTCAATCAATTTTATAATATAAATATTTTTTGCGCGCATTTCTATTACAATATTATAATCTTGTACTCATTATTATACATGAAATGTAAAAATAATACATGTTTTACGTAACAGCTCCATTATTAATTAGGAAATTGTCACATTATTATTTCTTGATGTTATTTTTAGTTGGTGTTTACTGGAGTAATTCATGAATGACATAAGGTGATGTAATATTGTAACAATGCTTAAGTTTCAATTACTATTTGCTGAGCGTCCATCGACTTACGCGTAGTGTTACCATTGCGATTATCTTGGATACGAATAAGAGATAGGGGTCCCTTCAACCCAGGCGCGATCACATCTTAAAAAACACTTTTGATGCTTTAGAGTGAAAAGCACTTAGGAAACGCCTCGGGTATAGTGTAATGCTAATAATAATGTTATCGAGCTTTTATCTGAGCAAGGACGATAAATGTTCAGTAAGGTACGATTACGGACGCGTAAACAAGGATCTGAGAGCGTGAGTAAATCTATCAAAGATCGAAAGGTTTTCCCTTAAGGGGACAAGCGATTGGATCTGGCAGGATTTAATGTCAATGAGATATATTTTTTAGCTAATGATTTGACAACCAACGCGGGCATATTAAGATTTGTTTTGAGGAACCGACTAACATTCCAACATAACTTTTCAAATTATAATCTACGCTATACTTATTATAAAAAATCAGAGAAAGAATTACTTTGTTACGAACTTAGAAAGTCGAAAGTGGGACATTCATCATTCAAAACGAGCAAAAAAAATTTTTTTTTGTCTTTATAATACTTTCAAAGGGATTTTGCGCGCGGCTGCCAAAGAGGAGGTAGCTAATTAAATTATTTCGTGCATCGATTCAGCCGTCAAAGACTCGTCGGTTATTTCTTCGACCAGTCATCACTACTCGAAGGGCTATTGTATCTGTCAATAGTTCAGTACATCTCATCAATTAAAGAGAGATCGAGAGGCTGAGAGGAACAAATTGCCTTCTTTTGAATCGAATAGTTAGGTAATGTAATGTATTTGTTAGAATTTTCTGCTTATCATATGCGTATTTTTCTTTGTGATTTTTGTGCCCTTAAAATAGTATCTAAAAAAATCATTTTTAATTATTTCATATTTTTCATATTTTATGTTATATAAGATTTAAATAATACAGAGATTTAAATAAATTACAAAACTGTACAAATAATTACAATCGAAATAAATAATAGCGGCACAAAAACAAATTTTAATTAATTGTACCTGGTCAAAGTAATATCTGTTGGTACCGTACCAAATGACTTTTAAGTTAGACCGTGGCTTCTGCCCATTAGGCGGATAAGATCTTGGACCAGTTGATTGGACCTTTACTCTCCCGACCCCAATTTGTATCTTTCCACCATCATTGGTGCTGCCTTTACTGGCTTTGTCGGAATGCGAAAAGTGACGCTTGGCACTTCGATAAGATCACGGCAATATTGCAACCCCTCGGGAAAAGTTGCTGAAAAGAAGAAAAAGAAGAAATAATGGTAGATGTGATCGAATTTAACAAAAAGGAGCATACTCTTGCAAGAATATGACTAATTGTAAAAAATAACTATTTTTCTTCTTTGTTGCAAAAGACACATGATGATTTAAATCTCGTATGAGCGTAAATGTGATTAATATATTCCTGAAAATAAAATATTTGTCATTCTACCGAAGAAATTTTTCCGAGTATCGTTGGCCGAGTTTGAAACTGAACCTCGCAGCATGATACAGGTTCACCAAGAAGAATCGGGTAATGAGTTGGAGCAGACTCGGCGCCAGCGGCTGCGTCACGACCTTATTTAGCTGAGACCGTTTTTTGTCATTTCTCCCTGGATTGGTAGGACCATAAGAGTTGCCGAAAAATCTCAGTGTATTGTATAAAGTAATCGGTGGATTATTGTAACAAATCCCAACATTTTTTTCTCAATCTTTAATCAATTTATTTCTTTCTACAACTTTTTGCATTACATTTTGTAATGAATTGAATACGTATGCTTCTTTCAATGTTACAGATCAAGGCTGATGTTCCTAACTTGGTAAAGAAACGCGAATATAGCTTGTATAATTGTGTGAAAGTTTAAAAGAATTGTAAACGATGTGTATAATGATAACAGAACGAAATGTTGCTGGACAGTGGCGTTCGATTTACTCGATCAAATTCAATTAAAAACGCGTAACGACCCTATTCGAAGGTCATCATGGGACGGATATTGACGGGTCCAAGGGTTCGACGTGTCCCGTCGCACTTTGAATTACTATTGGATTATACAGCCAAATTCAAGGTTTTGGCTTCGGGCTGCGCGGCGCGGAGAAGAAGACGAGGGTCTGACTGCCGCTTTATTGTGTCGGCTTCTCTCCTTTCGCTTCCTCCGATAAAGGATAGCATTAGTAATGGGTTTTAATTACTTTATAATGAGGCCGTGATTTGGCTTCCTCGACTGGCGCCAAGGTTGGGTGTACTTTAGAAAAAAAAGACGCTGCCATGGCTCTCGCGGTTTGCTGGCAGGTTGATGGCTTTATACTCCATTTTATAACGAACAAAAGACGCGCATATTCTGATCTTTTCATTGTGCGATAATGAAAGCGTAGTTATTATCATTATCGTTTTCGTGAAAACAACAGGAGCAAGATAATTTCTATAATTAAACTCAAGATTGACGAATTCGCAGCGGAAAATTACTAAACTTAACGGAGAACGAATGCAAAAAAAAACATAGAAAAATGGAGAACCGATTAAAAAAAGAGAACAAGCAATATACATTATAATTACCTCGCTTATCTTGCAATTATTTAACGACAGTATACTTATAAAAACTTCTTCCAAAGGAATATATATGTAATTGCGTGAAGAAATGCTGGTTAATGATTAATCTCACGTAGGGGATGTAGATAGACCGATGTTTATTGGTAACAGTGACACGTGTTCGCTCGAGCCCGCAGCTTATTAACAATTCTGAGCAGCTCATTTAGATACCTGCGTCTTCTGCGTCTTCACCTAAGAGAGGAAGAGAGAGAGAGAGAGAGAGAGAGAGAGAGAAAGAGAGAAAGAGAGAGAGCGAGAGAGCGAGAGAGCGAGAGCAACTAATGCGTCTGTGGCTACCTGAAAAAGCGTCCGCGCGGCAGAGCATCAAAGGATTCTTTGGCGCCGGCTGCACCTTTCGAGACATCGCGTTGATGTCTCGCAAGCATGCTGAGTTGCCAAAGGACTTTACATAAAATCCAATGTTTTACACGACAGACTCGTGTTTGAAAGAAAATCGTGAGGGTGACGACACATGGTTTTTGGTATATCTATTATACATTTGGTATATCTTATACATTTACACGATCGACGAATCTTTTTATTTCGTTTCTATAATATATGTATAACAGTTTCAAATCTCTTTTATAGAATAAATAAATATGATACTTTCGATTATTGGATAGATTGACTGCAGCTTAATACTAATTTTGTGAGTTATAAACGTTATTTCTCGCGCTGAATGATCGCATCAATTGGTGGTCGATTCACAGCAGCTGATATGATCTTTTCTAAAATTAATGAGTATTTATTAGTCTTTGATACTACACGTATCAGAAATTATTAACTTTTCGAGCCTTTGTTAGTTATATATACTGATTTCAGAATCATGTACCTATTAAAAATTATAAGTCTATTTATTTATTCATATTAAGTATAGAGTTTTGCCTGAAGCAAAACTCTACTGAATGTTTGAACCAATGCTTGGAATACGAATTGCGATGTTCTTATCGTTGAACGTTCTTGGAACGTTCTCGGTGATCATCATTCTTTCCTCCTGTTAATGACAGTTACCGCAGGAACGTCGCGAAAACCGCGGCGAATATCCCGGACGTGGCTGACCCTGAAGCGAGACGTGCGCGCAAATTCTACTTACCGTCTGTTTAATTCGATCAATTTGCGTTGTGGGTCGCGATAAATCCCGCTAGCAAATCGAATGCAAATTGCAAATAAATTGCAGCCCTACTCTCGTCATTTGCGCGGCATGCAACTTCTATGAAACAATTTCCTTCTGGCTCCGCATGTCTGGCGCTCTGTCCTCTTATCTCTTGTCCCTCTCGTAAGATCTCTCTCCGGTCCTCTATCGCTTCCATTCCCGGTCTCCTATATCAATCAACTAATTACTCACTAAACTAATTACGCCCTTCGAGTTAATTATATCATTATTTAATTAATTGCATGTGCGTAATTTTCACAATTCAAACTCTCCCTCGATTTCTTGCCGCGTACGCACTAATTACAACCCCTCGGGTCGATCGCTCTATGTATGCGGAACCGTGTACAAGTCCCATAAACGCGAGCACGACATGACCGCGGGCGGCATTTGCATCTTCTTACGTTATTACCGGACAAACGCGATCGACGTCGCGTGTGCGCGAGCCACTTTCGGAGTCTCATCACCGATACAATCACATCACCGTACACCGTGGATTACATGATCGCATAGCTATCTCCGAGAGGTATTTACGTCCTGTTTGCGTGGAACAAGATACGGAGGCGGTTTCTTCCATGATATCGCTGATACATAATTCTGCGAATTGAAAACGACATTTGGTATCTTGTTAAATTTTATTATTCTTTTATTATCTACATAGGAAAGATATTATGTGGAAAATGAAAATTATTGTTACATTAAAACTCAACTCTGCAATAAACATTACAGTAGAATATATAAAAGATAAATAATGTTGTTTGTAATGTCATATGATTCATTCATGTTTCTCTTTTTTCTCTATTTTTACAAATTATTCTAGAATTATTTAGAATTAATTTAGAATTATTTAGAATTATTTGCGTAAGAAATAATTTGTACAAATAAGCTCGGTAAACGAGGATAATATTTCAAATACACGTTATTTCAATGACCTACGTTAATCGACGTCCAAGTTTGCTCACTAGTAAACCTACACATGTAGGTTGCGCCAACAACGAATATGCTGTACAATTACCCGCCATTTTCAAGTATACGCAGTACATGCATATATGCGACATGAGCAAATGGTTTAGCGAGTGTGCACTCGACCGTACCTGAGCGTCGCCATGTTTCGACTTAATATCGATCGTAGATGCTCGGTACCGGCAGGCAGCGATGCTACGAATGTATTATGCACGCTTCTACGGCAAGACGAACTGCCTGAAACGACTCGTTTACTCGGTACGATGCGTGTCAGTTGTATAGGGTATCCGCAAATTGGTTGTACAAAGGGTGATTTCTCGATGAAAAAGTAAAACGGAGTAATTCAGCCTTGTCATTTAAGCATATGGAATTTAATGATTAATTACTTTCGCGTGCCGTCTGCATCGTATAAGAAGAACCGTCATGGTTTTATACGAAGTATTATTAATTATGTGTCTTGTGTACCGAGTAGATTAAAAATGATGGTACGATCGAGCGATCTTTTCGAGGAAAGCGGGTTTGAAGGTTGATTTTTATTGACAATTTTTTATTTATCTCGAAAGTAATAAGTCTTTCTACAATACAAAAAATTCTTGCATTTTACAATCAATTATAAATTTTTTTCTGGTTGAAGATAATAAAGATTTTATTCCATTATAAATTTATTTTGCAGTTAATATATTTACAAATTTTGAAAATTGATGAAAAAGTAAATTTGTTTGAAAGCGTTGAAATTCAAATTTTTTTTTTTTTTAGTAATACGATATATTTTATATTACATTTTTTAGAGAGAATTCATTTATTCAGAATACATTATTCATGTTTGTCTTGCTCATAGCATATTAAATTCTATTTAGATGGTTGATAATATTAATTAAATATGCTCTGATGACAATTAATCATTTTGATCCAAGAAGTCGATTTATCATTTTAAGAATAAGTTTGTTTGCAATATTTTTATCGATAAATTCACTTAATAAATCACATTTGATTCAATCAATTATTCAAATATCAGTTATTTATTGTTAGAATAAACAACATTTTTTTAAACAATTAGTTACTTTGGAGATCTTCTTTTTATTTTAAACTCTGTATGTTAATATATTTTTTTTACAAATATAAGCCGTTATTAAATTAATGATTGCGAATACAATCATTGGAATCAATATAAACGTTCGTTATATTAAGTATGATTTAATTTAATTTAATTTACTATGTATTTAAAGAATTACATTAGGGTATGCGAATATGAATAAATACACAAATAATTAGGTACTAGCAACTTCTGCTATTACAATGCTTATCGGAATAATACAAAATTGAGTAAAGTAACAAGTTGCAATAGAACAGTACCTATATCTATAACGTGAGACAAAAGTTTACAATAGAATTGATTAATGACAAAGACAACAAATAAAAATACATGCAATAGATACTACAAAGAACATTTAATCTTTTCAGTTTACTTTTTGTATGTTTCTGGAAGAAAGTTTAGGTGAAGCACGTGCAGTATGATTTGATGCACTATATGATATGCTATTATTTAAGGACAAGCATTCTTAAGTCGCATCAAGCGAACATCTCTCCGCGATAGGACACACGTAAGCGTGTCATTACCGCAAGTAAAATTAAGCGACAGTTCAAGATTGCATCAGTTCTCTCATCAAATCAGTCCTTTCGAATTGTAGACTATTGCACCTGTCAACGATGAAAGTCGAAAAGCCGTTAATGCGGCAATCGTTGAGCATTAAAGTTACGTAACTATCGTTTGTTATTAAGAATTAAGAGATCCTTCGATCTCGCTGAATTAGCAAAGTTTATTATTATATATTATTTCCTTAGAAAACTACTTGTTTCTTCATTGCATTGTATTCAGTTAATCCGATTTCCCACCGCGAAACTTTCGTGCAAGCTGATACGATCACGATCATCAATCGTAAATGGTAGCCGCGACGGGCGATAAAGGCTCCATGTTGTTTTGTGTCGGTACGTAGAAATTGCTTCCAAGTTAAAAAAAAGAAGAGGTGAGAACAGATGAAAGAAGAGGAAACGTATTCCTCCGGGATGTCCTCGGGCTTTATGTCCCGTCGTAAACCGACTACGCTTTCGCCGTTTCTAAGGGGCGGTGGCTGCTGCCACCTTTAGCTATAAAAGGCGACCGACCCTATATCCTTCCACGGCTAATGAGCCGTGTGTGTTTATGCGATCTGCGATTCGGCTACCGGGTTCTTGTGGCCCGAACTGCTGTGGTCGTTAATCGGAATTTATAATCCCGCATGATGCGGCGGCTCGGATAAGTCTGTCGGAAATAGGTTCATTTATCTTTATTTCGCGTCAAAACACAAGGTTGTTTTATGAGGAAATTTGCAACGTTTATTTCAATATTAAAGAAAGGCTAATGAAAAGTGTACCTAATGAAAGATATATTAGGAATAGATTGCTTGAAAATTTAGCAAAAACTCCAACTACTCGTTGGAGTTTGATTGTTGCGCTCTGACAACATAATTATACCCTAATATTTAATTTAGAACCCATTTAGATATAGAAGGAGTAAAGATTCAGAATAATCAAATAATCGAGGTTGAAACGATGGCATAAGGAAACGCGTGAATGGTATATTTGTATAGAGCCGCTGGCAGGGAACTCATCCGGAATTAAAGCTCCAGAACCACCCAGCGACGCCCTGGACCACCTAGGGGTCGACGGGGGCGTTGGCTCGGTCCGTCCTTGATACGCCCCTGCGTGTGCTGCTGTTGAAACCTCTTCGGGGGCCCAGTAGCAGCCGCACACGCGCTATTTCATCGTTGCTCTCAAGAGCACACCAAGCACACGCGTACCAGCCGGGCTTGGAATTATCGCGGCAGGGGCGTGGACCAGTCTCCCTTGTCGACCCCCGAAACCCGACGACGCAACCCGCCGTCGACTCGACGAACAAAAAATTAAGGGTGACGAACGTGTACTCGGTCGTGAAGCGCGAGCGAAAATAAACTGATGTGCGCCGGTTCACAGCGGTTAATGTAATTCTGTCTGAAACTAACGAGTATTCATTAGCCTTCGATACTTTCGTCGGAGGAGGCGTTCGTATAGTCTTAGCGCTAGTTACGTTCGCGCTTAAGCGATCACGTAACGAACCTCGAAATTTAATTGTTTGTAAGCTCTGGTTAATTACGAATTTAAAAGCACAAGTAATGAGAGTAAAGAGTAAAGCGTGAAAAAACTGAGACAAGTATCCGACATTTAGAAGTCTGAAATTTTGTTTCCAATGACATTTATTATAAGTGATTAGTTGACCGTCTTAATCGAAAACCGAGAATCTCCCTTTTTAGAAATCTCCCGTTCCGGTCTAATTCGTTTTCAACAGTTTTGTCGGATCTTTTAGAAAGTTGATCTGGCCAATAAAAGGCGGCAGGAAAAAAGTTATAATAACGATTGCGTGGGCGGAGTTCTGTCCAGTAGGAATATCCAGAACGAGCACAAAGAATTTTTCTTTGTTCTACCGACACTTTCGGAATCCAAGTCTTGATTCATTTGGGAAGCAATGGGCCAAGCAAAATTATTGTTTGCTCAACTCATTAGGAAAGCTGATGTGTTGTTAAATTCATAACAGGTCTCGAGTTAGTTTGATGTTTTTTTTGAATAAGGTATCTTTCTTTTTCGACAGTTCAAGTCTTCGCTCTTTATTATTCTTCGAAGAATCATGAATTTGCAAATACAGTCAGAGAAGATTTTTAACTAAAGAATTTGAAAAAATTTGTCAGTATTAAATTTTTCTATTTTTCTATTTAGAAATGGAACAACGATTTTTTTGTCTCATATATTTTGATCTAAATTATGAAAAATTAAAAACAAAATATATGGCGATCTTATGAAAACATTCTGCCTTTGAAAGTCCGGCGCAATAACGTCGCGGCGATGAAGGATCAAACGTATATAAAACGCGAATTGAAACGGTCACCCAATGTACGTTGCGTCCTCGTAATCGGATCCGCGCACCCCTGCATCTTCAAAAGGTAAAACGTCCGGGCGTCGAATTCAGCTGCTTCCGGTGGGCGTTAACGTGAAAACGGGTTCGCGATTCCTTTCGGTTCCCGGTGCCGAAATCATGCAATGAGAGACTTCCCAATATACCTGCGATAAAGCTCTGAGCTGTGTTAAGTACAAAGGATAGCAGAGGGTGCACTGGGAACGTAAAAGAGAGCGTACGTGAAAGACGCTCGAGTAAAATCGTCCCGATGGGTGCGGAAGCGACGACGTCGCGGCAGCAAAGGGTGCTGGCGCGTGTGCCCTCGCCCTTAGATCTTGCGCCTTCAGGGGCGTACCCAACAAACTCCCGTCGTGGAGCACCGCGGGGTTTCCAGGGTGCCCCTCCGACGAATTATCGTCCCGGGAGGTATGTTCTCTTTCGTCCCTCCAATGACAGACGCCGCGATGATTACGGGTGTCTCGGATTTCCTCACACTACACGGGATGTTGCGGAATATACGCAGACTTATTGTCTCCCCATTTGGGCTTCCGAATGATATTGCGCCACCGTTCACGGAAGTTTTCATCTAGTTATGAATCTAATACTCTGTCATACATTTTACTCGTATATGCATGCTAGTAGATTGGGCAAAGTATACGACATCTGTTCACGCTATCGTTTATAGACTTGTTTATAAGTTTTATAAAGATGGAATCACACGATACTCGATTTCTTGAACGTTAACATGCGTACAGTCACCTGCTCTGATATATGCTAGAATTCGTTCACGTATTGAGTTACCGCATATATATGATTTTTATATTCATTATGGATTACTTCATAACTTTTCTTTTTGCATACTAATGCAAAAAAAATTATTAATCAAAAGAAACAATTGCTAATTTCATAGTTATTTGTCAAACGTCAGATTGTATGCATGCATACATGCTTATCATTCAAGAAATCGAGCATCATTCCATCTTTGTTCTCGATTATTCTTCGAACGATATCACATGTCTCATAAAAAAACAACGTTAATAAATACTCTCATGCAAATAATGCAATTTATGTGATTCCTACTTTCACTTAATATAATTTATGTAATTAATATTTTAATTAATTTTTCATTTTCGTGTATCTTTCGTGATATAATTCGTATAAAAAATTGAGCGTAACTTTGAAATTATTTGTCGGTAATAAAAGAATAATTCTCTTTTTTATTAATCTCTAGCTCATTCCATTGACTCTAATGATCTTACAGACATCATAATAAGAGATTCAGCCCTTTTATCTGCTCTGACTTTATTTCGCAATGTGTAGGGTGGCAAATTGATATGTTCGATGCTTCAAAAATTATATGATTTTGAAAATTATATGATTATTTTCAAGAGAACTTTGCATTTAGTAAATATTTTTTGAAATATTGGTTGATTTTTTAAATTGTTTTAATTTGGATTTTATATTCTTTCTTTTTGTTACAGAATCATAGCGACGTTGCTGATATAACTCTGCTATTACGTGTCAGATTGGCGAGTGATGAATTAATGTTTTTATTGGGATAACGGATGCATGTGTGGTGATTTCATTAATTATATATCTATAGATGCAAATACATCAATTTAATAAAAATATACAGATAAATGTATGTATAGCATTTCATCATACATCCGTTGCCTTAATACAAGAGTAACGTGAAAGTATAAAAAATAATTAAAGGGATAATATTTTCGCATTATTTGTTTTAGAAAAAATAAGTTTAGAAAAAATGTTAAAAAAATTGCTCATACATAATTATGCATAATTTTATATATAATTCTACATAAGTAATATTTTTATATTTTTTCAAACTTGATTTTGTCAAACTTGATTTTTTCTAAAATAAATAGAAAATTATCCTTTTATTTTTAATTATTTTTAATGTTTTCACACACACGCATACGCGCGCGCGCGCGCGCGTGTGTGATCGGTTTAGAACTTCTTGAGTCGTCCGATTCTCGAAATCCATTCTCTTCTATTCCTTTATTGGTTTTCTCTGAGGTTTTCTCTTGCAGTTATCGTTTTTGTTCTTTCGTCGTCCAGTTTGTTTTCAGGTCTCGTTTCCGATGTTTTGAGGATTGTCATTCTAGACACTGTTTTAGGAGTCTCTCATTTCCCATCCTGTTTATATGTCCATATTAAATCAGCACTTCTCTCTATATCTTCCGCAATTATCCCTTTTATCTTCATACGGTTCTTAATTTCTTCATTTCTTATCCGGTCTCTTCTAGATATTCTTAACGTTTTTCTAATTGCATCCATTTCTAGTTTTCCGGTTTCTTTCTGTTTCTCTCCATGTTTTTACGCCGCATAACAGTTTACTCTTGATGGTTTCGTAAGTGTTGTACTTCCTTTTCTTTGATATTTTTCTACTCCAAAAATATCATTGAGGCAGTTGCTCTTCTTGCCTATAATTCTTGAATTAATTTCTTTTTCATCCCCGCATTTCTTATCGAATATTATTCCCAAATGTTTGTATTCCTTGACATTCTTTAATTTCTTATTATTATTATTTTGAGGTGTCCAAGTATCGTTTATTTCTGAGCCGATATTAAGATATTTTGTTTTTTTCGATATTTACTTGTATCCTCATTTTATACTATAATCCTCATTTTGAGTATTTCTCGACTAATTTTCGCATCATATTCTATTCAGTGTAATGGAAATAATAATAGTAATGTTTTCACATAATTTTATATGAAATACTTTTATATGAAATATAATAGAAATAATAATAGTAATATTTTCACATTACTATTATTATTTCCATTACACTGAAAAGTAATTTAATAACTGAAAAGTATTTCATATAAAATTATGTACGTTTATGAATATTTATGTATATTTATACGTATTTATACATATTCACGCACGAAAAATTTTTTACTGGGTAGTTTGAGTTATTTCTAATTATTTCTATGTCATAACTTTACTCAATATCTCATTAGTGTAACTATAACAATAAAATAAAAATATTTAACTCCAAACTATTCAATTTAGTCCAAATTTTATTCACTAATTGTAAATTCATACCTTTTTACAAAATAATTTCTCCACTTTGTAAATAATAAAAGTATTTGTTTATATTAACTAAACAATATAGCTTACATAAAATTATTATTTGATTCGATATATTATTTATTTAATTAAATTTTTATTGTTACAATAAAATTTTGGTTTATAGAACAAAATCTTTTTCTTAATATAGATATAAATTAGAAAATAATTTTGTTGTTGTGGCCCATTGAATTATTTATGTTGGAAACTTAAACATAATGATGTTGAAATATTATTAAACAATGTTGATAAAAATGTTAATATTCTAGCAACAAGCTTGAACACATAATTATTTTGATAGTTTAACAAAATTATTTTTATTCTATGTGCTGCTAAATTTTTAGATATTTCAGCAAAAGTTTTTTCTGCGTGAAAACTAACAAATACAGCCTTTATAATTGTTTTATAGTTGTAGAAAAGTTTTACAAGAAAATAACGTATTCTTTATAACAAAAAATAATAAAGGTTAATCGGGTTTTCGAAATTTAACAAGTAAATATTTAATATGACAGAGGCAAGTAAAAGATCTTGCGATAATTCATGCGTTACTTAATTTAAACAATGTAAATTGTATTTAAATTCTTTTTACATTTCATAAGGCGATCGAACGTTTTAGTTCAATTCAAGCCATCATCAGCGATCTAAAATTCAAATAAATCAATTATGTACGCAGTGTGCCTGCACGAAATACAATCTTAGTGTGCAGCGGATAGAGTCTTCTGATTTCCATATTTAAAGTGTGAATCGTCATATAATTTTTATACTTACTAAATAAACTTCGCTGCAATCATGGCTGCATATAGTAGAACATCAAAATAAGTAAAGATTATAAAAAGTAAGATATACAAGTGTTAAATAAAAGTTATCGTTACAATGACTGCGTCTAATCAAGTACAAACAAAATGTATTCTTTTCCTTCTATGGAAAAATATAGTTGTAAAAGTATAGTTGTAAATATAGAAAGATACACAATTTCATTAGTGTTTTCTTCTTAATAATTATTTTTTTATTTTTTTCACAATTCGTTGCTATACCGTAGTCAATGAAATGAAAAAAATTTTTAATTCATAGTAGAGTCGCGAACGATTTCACGAACTATATAACTCTCGTATGACTCATTCAATCCCCGATGAGGAAGACATTTCACGTTCAGCGTTAATTGCGGCGTCAAGAATGATTTTACAGTCGTGGCAAATATCCACGCGCCGAAACTGAAATTGCCCGCAGTTTGAGGGCTGCGATTAATCTTGAGATTAAAGTGAGAGACTTTGTCGGCTGTAATTGATGTCGAGGGAGCGAGAGCGAGGGGCAGCGAGGATAGCAGGAAGGACAAATAAGAATGGTAATTATTGTAATCTCTACGCGGTGGGAGGACAGCTGGGAGGTCCTGCTACTCTCTTCGCTTCAGCCGTATCTAATATTGGAGGCTACCGCGAAATTATCTTCTCAGGAGGTCCATTTCTTTAATTTGTATTATTATTTAAGACGTTTGTAATTGAGATTACGTTTTCAACGTCACGCCTCGTATCTGTTAAATAGACATTAGCGAAGAAATACCACTTCTTAGCGCTACTTCTCAAGAAAATGCGATTAATAAAATTATTTGAATTGGAAATATACGTATTTCCAACTAACAAGTCATTTGCACAAAAATAATTAATCATAAATGTACGTTGACATTTACATCCTGAGAATTTTATCTAAACTGTCATTTATATACAATCATTCTAATCTTTGAGCAGTAATCGAGACTGGTAGAAATACATTTTGCAAGTCAACCGGATGGATAATATAACTTCGTGCATCACGATCAAACGATGTTGCACATTAGAAATGGCAAGAGATATAATCGGTGTAACATTGGAATTTGCGATCCAATCGTTTGTCGCACTGGTCGTTAACGCGGACATATCGCGCTGTATCGAAGAGATGCGCGCGTCTCAGGTGAGCTATCAGGTTGTTCAGGTATCGTCCTGCCCCGTGAATACCATTGGTCGATTGCAGACCACGCCTGCTCACCTGCAGCTAGCACATTCTGTGGTGGGGTTGGAACTTACCTGTCGCTGACGTCACCGAAGTCACGCTAACTCCTCAGGTAAATGCCTTCCTGCATTAGCCGTCTTCGCGGTATTTTCGCTCGTTTATCGTGTATTTTTTCGGATTGGCGTCAGAGTAGCACTACAATTCTCGGAGTTATAAATATATTATGGACATACTTAGTTTCCTTTATTGTGTATTCTTTTATTGTATAGAAAGATATAATTACAAACACCACGTTTATCGAACATGTATTTAAGTGAACGCGATAGTTATAAAATAATAGAAGAATTTAATTCTACCACAAAATATCTGTTAAAAAATTAATCATTAGGATAACAGAAAAGTATATATATATATATATATAAATATAACACACAAAAACACACACACACAAACAAACAAAAACACACAAACAAAAAAAAA
>Ga0157363_1003316_pt1 | contig 14528 bp, 10 predicted proteins | sample AttsexASBM1_FD_111477 | JGI IMG/M metagenome (GOLD analysis project Ga0157363, IMG submission 111477) | Fungus gardens microbial communities from leaf cutter ant in Ribeirão Preto, State of São Paulo, Brazil - Atta sexdens ASBM1 | ecosystem: Host-associated > Fungi > Mycelium > Unclassified ...
CTCAATACACACATATATATATATATATATATATATATATATATATATATATGTAAATGATATATTAGAATCACAAATGTATACCATATATAATCTATTTATAAACTTAATTCTGTATTTTCAGATATACACAAAAGATAGAAGCTCTATCAATCACTGTGATTTCTGATCGTACATGCGTGCCAAACACGAAGATATAAGAGGGCGTTAAAAAAGGATCCAATGGTTTCCTGACATGATGGAAAGCAAATTATATGTGAAGAATGATTCGGGACTTGAGGGGCAATCGCTCACGAATGCACAGCCTAATCCGCTCGAGGACGGCGGAGGAGTAAGAATCTGCTTCGTCTGCGGCGCCGTGGGCCACAGCGAGCAACATTGGTTACGAGTGAAACCAAGTTCAGGTGGTTCGCCCAATGAGCCCTATTTTCCGTTTCTTGAATCACATGAGCCGCCAAATGGCTATCGCGGCGATGGTGTTAGAAGCGGTGCTGTCAAGGCCTGCAATCTATGTTACATTCTGCTGTTACAACAGTGGGAGAGCTACGAACGAGAAGCTAGACCTCACAGTCAGCGAATTTATTGGTTGAAGAGATGCGACGGCGGGCCATTCACAGGAGCAGAAATGGCACTTCAGGGCGAGTACGCTGCCCAAGTTCTAGGCTTGACGAACGATCAGACGCCACAACTCAGACAGGAAAGTCGACCGGTTGGCGTCTCACCTCGATTACCACCCTCGCCTTCGCCAAGAATCGAGCAGGCTAGACCGCCGTCGAATTCGATTGTCGAGGTGTCAAGGCCGCATTCTAACACGGCGGAACATAGGCACTTGGAACAAGCAAGACTCACAATGGAATCTCCCCACCACAGATTGCAATCACCTCATCAAAGGTTGCAGAGCCCACGACAGTCCGTCGAAGACGCTAGAATATCCAATGAGGCGGCATTGGATCTAAGACACGCACCTAGAAGCTCACCTGCGCCACAACCCACCTTACCACCGCCTGCAGGTTAATTACTATTCATCAAAAGTCACGTCTATTAATCCATATTTGAAATTGAGAGAAAGAAAACGTGTATCTTTTATGTATTTATTTGTAATTTTTATATTTTGTTTTGCACATTCCAAATTACAAATAAACATTATTGTTTATCTGAAACAACATATTAAAAAGAGTACAAATATTTTTTTTAATTACAAAAATGATAAATAAATATTTTCTGTAATTGTCTAAAAATATTTTTACTTTTTTTTAATAAATAATTTTGGGTGATAATACTATTATCGATAAGAAGCATTTCTTTAAAGAAACGAGTATATATAAAACAAGACGCGAAAGCAACTGTCGGGATCTTCCTAATTATTAAATTGACCGAGGGAGTTTAATTGGATCTTTATCTAAGGTCAACTTACTGCTTTTATTCCTAACTTTGAGAGAATCAAAGAATGTACTGTTCATAATATGGTAAATTGTGGTATAATCGTTCAAGAAATTATTTCAACGAAAATAAAAGAAAAAATAAAATTGGTAACGTATATAGATTATGAGATTAGTATTTATTAAATAGTAAGATACTTGTCTTTTTTCTGATACTCAAATCCTCGATAAGGTACACATCATACTACTTTACCAGTTATTACGATTTATTACAACTTACTGGCCATCCTATATTAAGAGACCGATATCTTTAACAGCAGTGTACTTACAATTAGATATAGATAAAGTATCAACGAGAAAGATATATATACGACAGTGTGAATGAAAAAATATTTAGTGGCAATCGTGCTGAAGCGTTTTAATATTTAAAACGGGTTCGAAGTGTACACTTAACGAAATAACTTGGATGAAATCACCTTGGACAAACGCTATCTGATAGGAGTAAAAGCTGTTTTTTACTTCTATTACGTTATCTCGTTTCAGAATGTGTACGCGGTAAATATACGAATCGGGTCATTATTTACGCTGGCCTTAGTCCTTCCGTGCGCTAATGTAAACGTTTGAAAGTAAAGGTTAACAGTTTTGTAGATAAGAATTATATGAAAGTCGCGGCAAAGAGCCGTCCGATTCATTCAACGTGCACGTCTGATCTGAGTGGTGATTCTAGGCGATTTTCCTCCCGCGCTCCGCTCGCGTTCGCGGATTATTGAGCTTTGGTGACCTCTACAATTTCGATCCGGCCGATCTGATATTCATTAGTCAGCGGGTGCCCCGACAGATAACCGGGTCGTTCGAAATGGAGCTATTGAAACACTGTATTCGCTATCGTATATGAAAGCGCGAGAAATTATCAACACTCTCTGTATTCGAATATAACGTGAATATAACATGGAGATAAACTCACAAAAAAATACAGTTTCTAAGTGGGCCACGTGAAGCGCGATGATAATGTCGAAGACGTGTGCGATTCTCAGGACAAATAGGATGGCCAGTTGTATTGTCGCGCGTTCATAGATTTTATGCGACGTCGCGTAAATTGCATTCGTCGACAATGAACGAACTGTGTAATCAATTGTCTGACGTTGCGATTGTAGCTATCTACAGCGGTGGATCATCATCTAGCGTCGGCACGGACATTCTGGATCTGTCGATGCCGGACAAAAACTCGGTCACAGAAGTCTGTTATGTATGCGGGGACGAATTCAAGAGAGGATCTCTCAGTCATATCGCTGCGAAGCCACTGCCAACTCCACCGCATCCTGCTTCCAGTCCACCGCCATTTTTTCCATCACTAATGCTTCATCCTAGGCCGAGTAGAAGTCGACCCATGGACAGTGCTGGACGAGTACAGGTATATTTTCCGACATATTTATTTTCTTGATATACTTGTTAAAAAATTATTTTTAATATTTATATAATAATTCATATATTTTTATTTTTTAGGCCTGCTCAGCGTGTCAGAATCATCTTTTAATACAGTGGAAAGCATATACACGGCAAGGAGTACCGCATGGTGATAGAAATTATACGCTTCGCAAGCGGCAAGCACCTACAATGGATACAACCACATTTATTTGCTACACTTGCGCTCTCGAGTACCCTTCATCCAGTATTAGACTTCTGTATTGCTGTCCTAATCCAGAGAAGGAGGTGTACTTCCCTTTTATTTATTCTCTGAGACCTCCGTCAGGAGCTAGTCCTATTAGTCCTCAGGGAATGGTGCAGGTTTGCTCCATTTGTTACAAAGCTATCCCGCAAAAGCAGCAAGTGTTTGGCGGAGAAAATAACGAGGCACAGTCAGCCGGACAAAATGTAGATTTCCGTCAACAAGGTTAATTTTCATTAATCTTAAAAAATATTTATACTTTATATTTATTGATATTTGCAGATGTGTCTAAAATAATTGAACGTTTTTACTGTAGGTCCTTCGCCACGGCCTGCTGTTCCAAAATCTCCAGCCAATTTAGCTGGTAACGATATTCGCTTTAAGCCATACGACTTAAACAAGTCAACGGTTGCTACAAATAAGCAACGAAGCAGTACCTCCGTGAAAGCTCCCACGCCTGGGCAACGAAATTCACCTAGCAACGGTCCTGCAGAAAATGGAACTGTTGCGCTTGGCCAAAATTATAGGTGCTATATTTGTGAAAGATTGTATCCTCGTACTCATATGGAATGGTAAGTTCTACTATATATAAATATCACTGAGAAAATTACAGTAGCGATATATCGATAATTCTACATTTTATCTTTATTAGGTTATCTACCAGCCCGGAGGGAATGAATTCACATGCTATGCATTTTCCTTGCTTACGAGGAATGGCACGTACATCTGAAAACGCTTGCATGGATAGTCATGGAAGAGTATTGGCGTGTAGTCACTGCGTGAATCATCTTGCGCAACAGTGGGAAAGCATGGATGCTGAACGGGTTCCCTTAGAACGTCGCAGGTTAGTCCGCCGCAATTTACGTTAATCTTAAATGATTTGCATATATTATGCATGTTAATAATGCAAACCACAAGAAATGTTTTGTGTGTTAAAATGGCTTTATCTATAATTATATCTATCACATTTGTATAAATATCTATAATTTTATCTTCATGAAAAGATGAACAGTTACACAATTCTGTGAACAATTTACATTGAAAAAAAAGTAATTGTTTCTAGAATTATCTTCATTAAATGTTATATCATGATAATTAAAAATGTAACATTTGTAATATCTTAAATTCCAGGTATGATATTCCTAGTCCACATCCAAACGGTGATGTGAATCGGTCAATTGCTACGCCACCGAGCTCCAGTTCGGATCGAACGTTCGGAAGCAATCCGGGCACATCGAGCAGCTCGATTTATTGTTTCTTATGCGGTTTACACAGTGATTTAACTCTAGCAAGAGTCTTGTATGGCCGTCCTCAGGGTCGAAACGCGCCATTTTTCCCGGAACTGTTGCGCCACCAGTCACCACCGAATGCCGAACAGCTCCGTGAGGACGGCTCCGCCCTGGTCTGCACGTTTTGTTATCATTCATTGTTGGCGCAATGGCGTCAGCACGAATCTCTCTCCAGTGGTCAGCAAGTGAACGCCGCCGAGCGCCAATATAACACCCATGATTATTGCTGTTATGTTTGCGGCATTGTAACGTACAGAAAACGTGTACGAGCGCTGCCAGTAAAGGACTTTCCGTTCCTGAGGTATCATAGGCAACCGGAGAAAAGTCTACTGTTAGAAAACGGCGATTTTGCGGTGGTGTGCTTGGATTGCTACGAGACCTTGCGCACGCAGAGTCTCGAGTACGAGAGATGGGGCCTGCCTGTTGAGAAACGAGAATACAATTGGATTGTGCAACCTCCACCGCCTGAGGACAGTCCTGACGCGGCCATAGCCAGATTACCGTCGGGCGAAAGGTCCGAGAAAGTGGTGAGTATATCCTTTACATGTTTGCACTTCGATGGCATAACACATACATAAATAGACAATAAGTCTATTATATCTCAACAAAAAATGAATCTACAGTTATATTTGCTTATCTCTGATAGGTTCCACCGACATTAACTGTGAGGCCAGCGCGAAAGAATTGTTCACCAAAAGCACCCGAAAAGAAGGCACCTGCAAAAATTCCGGAGAAAGAACAAGGTAAGTGATAATTCAAATGAAATGTGCTTACTGTGCAGTGAGTTTCGTATTATGTATGTGACGCTACGAAGACATTTTTTTTTTGTATATATCGACATTTTTTAACTTTCCTGTTTGGAGATTAAAAAACAAAGTAAAAATTATTACATTATTCTACCCCAAGAAGACGATTAATGCACTTAGAGCACTTGAATTTTTAAAAGTATATTCAGCGAGTTTTAAACTTTTCTCGTCTCTTGCACAGTAATGTACTACTTCTTAATTAAAGAATCTACAATAGCTCGGAAGATTTTCTCTAGCATGGATAGTTGAAGCACGCTTCCGTTACTTAGGTAATACTGAATTGACTTTTATTTAACCTATACGTTTTAAACTATTCTCTTATGAAATTGCGCGGAACGACTAATCCCTTTAAACCAATCGTTTTATAAAAATCTCTTATTCACATGTTCAATTGAAACTATATAAAAATATACGTCCGTTATAATTCTAAATTTTTGCTTTAAATATCATGAAAAATTTGTTCAAATATTGGTATTTATTAGATTATTATGATTTTATAAAACACACACACACACACACACACACACACACACAGCAGACAGACAGACAGACACACACACACACATATATATATATATATATATATATATATATATATATATATATACAATTAAAATCTCAAAATTACGAGTATATCCTTAAGCAAAACTAGTAATGGCGAGAATATACTATATATATATATTTTTTTTTGTCTACTATTTTGTTGGATTGCTTATCTTTTTCCGATCAAAACCTTTCTCTTATAAAAACTGAGTGAAGTAACTCTCTCACGAGCTCGCTGTATCCATCATAATATCGTAATGTTTCTGAAACGCGATTGCGATCGCACAATTAAATACTATTAATCTTTGGATTTAATTAACTTAATGAATCGTTAATAACAATTGTATTTCTTGTGAATTCTCTGTTGAAATTTTATTTTAAAATGAAATGAAGTGGTTAATGAAGTGCAGAGCGTGCACCGATCAGTGTTAAAACAGAAGGCAATGTCTTTTGATCTCACTACTTCGCTTGTTTAAAGCGTAGCAAATATATATATGTATGTGTATACTGATACATGCGCATGTACATTTGTACAAAGACTTGGCGGGGCGGAAGGTACGATGGATGTGGAAGGAAAAGGAAGGATGGATGAGATGTGAGTGGTGCTCTTAAAAATCCGACAGACAAAAGGAGACTGGCTGTGAAGAGCTATCCAAGAATATAGTCTGATGGTTTGCGTTCGAGCGAATTTCCACTTTTTTTTTCCCATTGCTCTTCTGATTTTCTCTCTTCTTCCTCGTTTATATCTTCTTTTTCTGCTTATATATCTCCATGAACCTTTCTTAAGTGTGTCTTGAGTTATAAGCAATATTTCTCTTGCTGCAAACATATCTTGTATACGCTCCATAATTATATCTTGTGATATTTCTTTTTTTTTTACGCAAAAAGATTAATTACATTAGGTTTAAACAATAATTCGAACGTTTATATATTTACACATATTTAACTGTACGATCAAATTTTAGAATGCAAAAGATTATAACGCGCTCGAGGTGTAGTATATTTCGTTACATTTTTATTCGCTGACACCGCGCGTGTTCGTCCGAGAAAAGCTTTCTCGCCGCGAAAGGTTCCCTTGTGGCTTGGTTGCTGTTAGCCTGTAACACTTTCGCTTTGTTCTCTTCCTTTTTCGTTCTGACTTTAGCGGCGGCGTGTACGCCCCTGTAGCACGGAGGAAGGTACGTCTCCTCGAGTTTACGTTGGACGCGTGAGACCACCGTGCAAACCTGCCATTTAGGAGTCGTAAACTTGCACTCGAGCAGGCCGTTGAAGTCGCCTTTTTAATCCGGCCGCTAGACAAGCTTGTAAAAAATATATTAACCAAGTAACCTTCTCGTACAGGTCGTTTCACAACGCTATTTCACGCCCTCCTTTATGAATTCTTCAATTCGCTCAATTATCAAATAATGGCAAAAAATTTTATATATATATATATATATATATATATATATATATATATAAAGAAATTTCTATTTTGCAAATATCGCATTATTTCGAATCCATAGGAGATAACCGGTGATTTCCCATTTCGCAAATATCGCGATTATTTTAAATCCATAAGAGATAATTCCATGAAAAAATTTATCACAAAATAAAGAGATTATTTAACTTTACGCTTCATTTGCTTCCCTATCGGGAATAAACTGAGATATTGTATATACATATATCGGAAACACTGCGAAATACGCAGGAAATCCTATTGTTTAACGTACCAAATATTTTAGCGTTATTATAATTTCGCGCTGTGCGTGACTCTTTCGAGATGCTTTAGTATCATTATCGTGAATTTTATAGGAATTTTATAGGAAATCATTGTTGGCAAAACAATAGATTTCTTCATTTCGAACTTCCGCGAAAATTTTGCAATAAAGTCTTGTATATAATCAAACAGTGTACCTGGTATTGTCGACAGCAATGTTGTCACGTTCGTAATATCTATAATTATCATATATCATAAAAAATTATAGGCCAGGCAAAATGATATCCTTCTTAACCGTTATAACATGGTTCAAATTTTTACTTGAATAATGACATTTAATGAACTGGAAACTAGAAAGTAGATTTATTTAATCTGCCTACATTAAAATTTAATTGAATGCTATTCTCATAGCTAACTTTCAACGTTTCTATTTTAAGTATTAACTAGTCTGCACTGCACGTAAAAACGCAAATATTTTATATTAATTTAATTAAAATGTTAAGAATCTTTTTTTAACTTTCGTAACTGAAATTTATCCATTTTTTAATGTATTTTTGCTAAAAAAATATTTTTCAAATGTGCAAGCAACTAAATTCGCGACGGAAGTTCAACGTGACGGTAATTTGCTACAACTGGAGAAGTCTTGAAAATATAACAAGAAAGTCGTTGGTAACTCCGAGTATCGCGTTCTCGTTGAGGAAGGAAAGGAGGAAGGAAGTGCGCGCAGGCAGGTATAATACGATCGTCGAGATCAGGAGGTCGATTAAGGTCGGTCGATCTGGCTTAGAGAGTACCGGGGGTGGCGCTCGAGGTGTCAGATGGGACTTAGCGGAGGGCTTAGCGAGGAGCTTGCGCTCGTGGATGGAGCAAGGGGGTTAAAGCGCGGAAGGTGGAGTACCGTGGGTGAAGAGATGCGGAGGAGTGGAGGCGGATGACGGGTGGCGGGTTGACGGAGGCTTGGAGGGGCTGAAGGAGAAAGAGCAAACGCCCGCAGCGTGACACCGCATTGCGCCCACTTGCCAACCCGCCCAACACCTAAATTCGAATTAGGGAGCCAGCCCCATCGTTTCTCGTCAACACGCCTGCCGTCCTCGTTTCCTCCTCGACTCTTCCTCGCCCACTCGCCCATCGACCCTCTTCACAGTAAACGTACGGTGCGAGATGTCAGCCCTCTCACCCCGTCCGTCTGCGTGCACGACGTCCATCTACGACCCTCTTCCTTACTCTTTCTCTTTCTTGTTCTTTCTCGGAGAGAGCAATCGGCAGAAGAGTACTCGCTCAACCGTGTTGCCTGTCTGTCGTCTTCCTGCGGGAATCGATATCAATGTCATCGACGACTTGCCTCTCACATTTCTTATCCCTCGATAACCGGCAGCATATACTCGTAGCTGTTCTAGTCAGGCACACGGCCAAAAGGCTCGATTTCGCTCGTGTGCCCACCGCTGTCTTGCGGAATCAGTGCCAAGGCGCGATCCGATCGACTCTCCAGCTTCTCTTCCAGATATTACTTTGTGTGCTACTATAGCGTATTTTTTTATTAGTATTATATGCATCGTTTAACTACTAAAATATGATATACAAAGAAAAAGAAGTTTATTCTTTAATTCATTTCTAATGGATTTTTCTTTGATAGAACATTAGTTTGAAATTTATTTATTAAAATATTTTTAGTGTATAGTATAGATTTGAAAAATATTAAAAAGAATTGATATCTAATTCAAGTTTAGTAGAGGAAGAATTTATAATATTAGTTAGGCACGTATTATATCGCTTAAATAAGTAACGCCTTGTACATGTATAGTCATGTCCAATGCTAGCGAAACAATTAAGCATTCAAGGGCGCATTGTTTCCGAATTGAAAGGGTTCAAGGAATTCAATTCGGGTGATGTCGTGGTTCCGCGAGCAATTTAATCGGGTATCCGTGGTGCGAAACCTACGTTTAGATGCCTCGCGAGCGGATGCCGCGAATTCATGTAGCGAGGTATACTTCTCAACGCGTTCTCTTAACAGAGTATGCTTTCGGCTTGGCGCGTGTTAATAATTAACCACCGTTGACTGCCTTACGAAGTAGTAGAACCGCTTGCAAGCAGCTCCATGGCTCGTTTCACCGTGAATAAACCTGCCTTCCGGTTAGCTCCCCTTTTCTGCTTTCTGCTTTCTTGTATGGTCATTCCTTCTTTTGCTTCGATTCGTCCGTCAAAGTCTACTCGACAAACAATTCTTTTCATGGAACGATGTTTCTATCCATTACTATCGATAAACGACTATATTTTAGCTTTCGTTTTCGCAGAAATTTATAAGGAAATTATATTATATTTCGTGAAATGAGAGAGAGAGAGAGAGAGAGAGAGAGAGAGAGAGAGAGAGAGTCCCAGAGTATAATTTAAAAATATAGCTCGATTTTACTGTTAGATATCAAAGGAACAATGGTAATGCAGTCTCTTGAATTAAAAAACCATTTTGTTATTTTTAACTTCCATCTGTGTCAATTATAAATCAGTCCATTTCTATAATTAATTTCAAAGTAAACAACGTTTATATTAACGTATATACTTAGTAAATAATAAACTAAATGAATCAAATTTAATATATATATTTTGATTTAAATTGTTTAACTCTATTTAAGTCAAATTAACGACATATTAAGTAGAAGCAGTGATGACCTAAAAAAACGATAAAAAATAACTCAAATTACTTATTTGACATTATGAATTTAACAGAGTTCTTTCTACATAATATTTTTAGTACGTGGTTAGACATGGTTATTTTTTTCTTTATCACGATCGTTAAGGGTAAATCGCGTTCCGCAGCACTTGCGGGGTTACTCTCGTTCGAGCGCGATAAAAATAATACAGCTTATTAACCCCCTGGAGAATGTCAATGTGCTATTATAGAGAGTGGGTGGCGATTGTGAATGACGAGGTAACGAAGGCACGGGGACGAGTGGCGAGAACGCGCATTTGTTCGGCGGTGGAGCGAGAGAAAAAGTGAACGGCACTCCGAAAGAGGATAGCTCCGGGGGAGCAGAAGAGGGTCGACCGAGGCGCGGAGGTTGGAGATGAAAGAGGATAGTCAAGTAGTCTAGGGTAAAAGGAAGGGACGAGGGGAAAGTTCTCTGTCGCCGCCACGTATTGATTTTACCCGACAGACAGTCGGCTGTTGGACTGTCTGCCTCATAAGCCTAACTTACCACTCTGTGGGATGTCGCGTGGGTCCTACATGGGTAAACTGTTCCCACCAATAGGTCCCAACTTTTTTTTTCTCTTCTTCCTCCTGGAGTGGGCGATGACACGGTTCCGAGCGCATGGAGAGCACTCCTGGTGTGAAGGGCATCTCTGTTGATCATTGCAAGGCGCCGCATACTCTTCGGCGACAGTTAGAATAGAAACGGTTCGTTTAAGATAACGGAGAATTCCAGGAATTTTTGTGTCTTTCAAAAACTGACTTTTGCCGACCGCTGATTGCTGTCTTAAAGAATTTCCTTCGCGCGATTTCTGAGATGCGTAGGTTTAGAATTAGAATTTACGTTCGCGAGGAATACATAGATTTCGTAAGTGTCTTTTAGACAGGAATTCTTTCATTTCACAATTTCACGCGCGCCTACTTGAGCCTAGTAAAATGTCAAAGCGTTATGCGGTGCCGTTGCGTGTGATTGTCAGTTACGCGCGGTAAAATATCGCTGTCAAGGCTCTCAAAGAATAATGTTGCAATAAGGAAATAAACGAGAAAAAATAAATCCAGACACGCAGGTTAATATCTTTTTTTATGTTTACTTGTCCTGTTTGTTCTCACAATTTGTTACTTGCTAAGCATTATAAAACTCAATTGTAATAAAATTCATAGCAAGAGTATGAGCTCCAAGTCTTTCTTCTTTCTTCATTTTATCCTTTCTTCTATTCGCTGTCAGTTCGTCTCTGGATCGTATCTGTGACAGACGTGTATTCTCTTCGATTGCCTGTTACCCTGGTGCTTACCCGAGTGCTCGCACTCGGGTCGAGCACGTTATCATTCGGTCGCAATTGTCGGCTTATCTACATCACGTAGTCCGACTCTTCCGGGGAAGTCCTGAGGAAGCTATAAATATCGTTCACCGGCTGGTACACTGGAACTGTTGCACACGCGGTATACCAAGCGTGCGGTAATACAACGGCGGATGAGCAACAGATATATCGGAGACATTCGTCACTGCGTAAACATCGTATACAGGATTGCGTCGACTTACAGGCTAATTGATCATTGAATATGGAACATCGTCCTGTCCGCGAAACACTCGTGCAAGCTACCTCGACAGCTGCCGCCGCCATTCATCGCTGCGGTGCTCCTTGCAAGAAGCTGTTTCACACGACTTGCATCTGCAATAAATCGCCCATCGCGAATGACGGTGTAACGCTCCCTGAGAATTCAGTGATTCCAGAGGAGCTCGTTTTGCCATCTTCAAGTTCGTACGTCCAGCTAAATGAGGATCGTTTATCATTGACAGACGATAGCTTAATCGAGGATTCACTAATTGATTACGTAGAAAATGTGGAAGATGTGATGTCGGAGCTATTTGAACGAATTTTTATATTACCATTCTTACTCAAGAACAACAAGATATTCATCAAGATCGCGATGATCTTTTAAGTGACTCTTTTAAGAGGTTCGAAATTATATCAATTTATTTTACGAGATTTATAATATCGATTTTAAATTGTAAACTGATGATAAATGATGAATTTTCTTGTTGGAGAATAGCAGTTTTATTTTTTGCCTATTCAAATTCAGGTATCAGTTACAAAATAATGTAAAAAATTATTGATATGATAAATTAAATTAAAGACGTTAAATACGTAGAATTTTTCCAAGTGTTAACGGAAACTTGTTGCGCCTAGAGTCCTAGATACTGAACGATCGATAGCTCTCAGCTTGAGTTCTTTCTCGACAATTATTTTAGATTGATATTGCGAGACTAGCGCATTTTGCTAGCGAAGAAAGAGAGAAAGACCTTTTAATTATTCCCTTTCTTGCGTCCGACACGAGCGTAATTTGCAGCAAAATCGATAACGGGATAGATTGCTGTAATCGACATGGACATAGCGTACGCGTTAATAGTTAATTATCAACCTACTGCGAAGCAATTAATGCAGCAGGCGCTCGTAAATGCACAAAGCGTGTACATACGCTTGACGATATTTGCAAAACAGTAAAATTATTTCCGAATAACTCGCATTTCAATCTGATGTTTCGATATCGTATCAAATTACTTCGCACGATAAATCCCCAAGTTTCTCTGTTGGAATAACTACGACTCGAGTGCACATTTCTGTATATAACTGTGCACGTGGCAAAATACACTCATTATTTTACTATCGCTACATATCTATACATGAATACCATCCCGATCCCATTTACTTGCTGTTAGCGCGAGGCAAATGATTTTCATCGCAAAAATTGAATCTTATATTATATATTGGTCGGATCGGTTGGTGCGCTGTTTTTAATATACACATATGTGGCTACTTTGAAAGAGTACGATACGTTGTTATCGGTTTAACGATCAACTTTAATGGCCACATCAGTTTATTGGATTGCTCGGCTACAATAGCCGCGAGTGTGTTCCCCCGCGAAAGGGGAAATTAATCGCATCGCGGATACGTGAAACATGTATCGTGCACGCGGCAACGGGAGGATATTATTACGGGAACGTATTTTGTCGGTGGCATGCCGTAAGCCGCGACGCGAAGTTAATTACCCGTTTACAAGAATTAGCGTATCGGTAATTTTGGCCTTGGGATCGAAATAGATCGATGGCGGTAATTGTTCCCGTGGCTAATAGCCACGGTAAATTATGCGGATAAGATAATCGTGCCAAGCTATCTTGTAACGACGAATAGACATGTTGGATAAATATTGACGATGTCGTTGCGTTGGAGTTCCTTCGTCGGAGCGATACCAACCAATAAAATGTGTACGAAGACTTTACACTGACAGTGTAAACGGCACGTGTCCAACTGTCTCACATTTTCCAACGAAATGAAAAATTTTACTCTCTTACATTGTTAAATTCATACTGTCAATTATATTCAATTTGAGTTTTTTTTTAATCATATCTTTTTTTTTTAATCATATAATAGAAACCACTGCTCTTATTTAATATGTTATTTCGATTAAAACTAGAAGTTCAACAATTTAATTCAAAATGGTATATTAAATTTGACTCAAATTTAATTTATTATTTACTAAGTATACGTTAATATGAATGATTTACTTTGCAACTAATCACAGAAATTGATTTACATTTTGGCAGATAGAAGTTAAAAGTAACAAAATGTTACTTAACTCAACGGATTAAATTGCCATCTTTCATTCTTTTGGTATAATAGTGTAGGAACATTAGCTTGAATATTTTCTTGTGGAAATATTTAGTGTTTGCTTTCTCACACGCTAAATGTTGTAATACACAGCAGGATGGTTGTACGCATGACCTCGCGTAAATGACTATCTATTTAGCAACGATTGACCATGACGGTTTCACGGATTGTGTTTTGCGACTTCGGCGACTTGTGCAACTTTCATAACCGAGCGATGACACAGGAACTCTAATCTTTCCGAGTGACGTCCGTTAAAACCGCGTTTTATGGAGAGCTAAATTACCTTCGTCCGAGCGAGTAGCAGCAGCAGCCTTGACCCCGTAATTAAAGCGCAATGGGTACGCAAGAGAGATCGTAAATATTTTCTGAGAAAATGCACGAATGATAATTCATTTCGCAATGAGAAATTCTAATGGTGTGTTTACACGGAGTGATCAAAATTTCTGTAATTGCTATTAAAACAATCTCGAAGAAATATCGTGTATGTGAAATTATATATTTGTAATAAAATCTAGGCAATATTCGGTAAACTGTTGGCCATGTAAACGTTCTTTTGAACAGTCTGGTACGACGTTATAAGAAATGAACGATTAAATAATTTTCTGCATGATAATAGATGAATCTTTGCATTATTAATCTTTAAGTAGATAAATGGGATGCTTAAAACACCTAAAAAAAATTTTATTTTTATAGTTATATATTTTTTAATGGTATGTATAAAGTTATATACTTACATTATTTGTGGCCCTTAAAAAATAGAGGAATGTAAAAATAATGAACTTTAAGACTTCTGGA
>Ga0157363_1003317_pt1 | contig 14528 bp, 4 predicted proteins | sample AttsexASBM1_FD_111477 | JGI IMG/M metagenome (GOLD analysis project Ga0157363, IMG submission 111477) | Fungus gardens microbial communities from leaf cutter ant in Ribeirão Preto, State of São Paulo, Brazil - Atta sexdens ASBM1 | ecosystem: Host-associated > Fungi > Mycelium > Unclassified ...
AGAGAGAGAGAGAGAGAGAGAGAGAGAGAAGATTTAATGGTTTTCAACTTCTCTCGAATTTACAATTAAAAGTTATAGTTCACAAAACCTGATATTTTCAATTAAAATTTAAAATTAAAGACAAGAAGGAGGCATTTTAAACTCTAAAATATGTAAAGAAATAATTTATTAGCATAAAAAATGCTGTTTATATAATAAAATTGATGATAAATATTCTCTCTCTGGAAAAAAATCCTGAATATGCTCATGCTCAATCAGTAGTCAATTTACAACTTACTTTTAAGAGCCCATAGTGTGAATTTGGCGAGCTCCTCGTGGAAGATATCGGCATGTCGTTTACATTCCGCGCTGACACCACCTGCACCGGGATCGTAAGGAGGAAAGATTTGCAATAATCTGTGTGCCTCGAAATCGATTTTCTCGGGGAAGTCTTCTGAAAAAGCAAATCCTTTTAATGCGAGGAATCCTTTTAATGCCTTTCAATATCTGGGAATCTCGGATATTCGCGTATTAAGTAGTATTAAAGAAATTTATCCTTGATTCGTATTAAGTCGTGCGAAAGCGAAAAAAACTCGCAAAAAAAAATCAAAGGCCTTTCTCTCTCTTGGCCTCCCTCTTTCTCATGAATTAGTACATCGCTGAGGGATTCACGTAAATCGCTGGCTACGTGCCTTGTGTTCAAACAGAGGAAACTTTATCAACATAAAAGCCATGCTTGCCTGACATTGACATGATAATGCGAGAGTGCTATTAAGATATCCTCCCGGCCTGGCGTGCTCGTTCGCAAACGGTGACGCAATTTAGAATTAAACGGAAGCGAAATTTTCGAGAAAGGTCGATGTACGAGTCAGTCAGCATAATTCCAATGGATATACAAAAAATACTGATGTATCTGAAATATGACTCGATTTAAGAATGTAATTTGTATGCAGATTAAACTAAACTTTCAATTCGATGTTTTTTGTTTTCCTTTCCATTTCTTTCTTTTCTACACAAAAAGAACACTAATGAGCTAATGAAATAACAAAATTGAATGAGACAAAAAAATCATTAATTTACATCGAATCACGTTTTTCTGTATAAAATTATCAATGTTCTCAGAATATTTTTAGGCTAATCTCTAAACCGGCATTATCATGCATAATTAATCAATTCAAAAAAGGAGTTCTTAATTTTTAATATGTTAAGGATAATTATTTTAATTATAATTAATTATAATAATATACGAAAAGTAAATTTTGCTGAAATTTTGCTAAAAATTTAGATACCGATCTGAAAATAATTTTGTTGGATCAAAATAATTATGTAGGGAATTCAAGCACTGCACAAAAAAATGCGCAAAAAAATGAAAATAAAAATATTTTTAACATTCTAACAACCAGCAACCTATTAATTATTTTAATAGTTCAATAAATTTATTTCAAATCTGTACGTAGTTAAATTTTAGACATTTTAACAAAAATATTTTTTTCATGTAATATTTCTAGATAAAATATCGAAAGAATTAATCAGAATTTGATAAATATGACTTAATTTTTTTATACCTGTCAATCAAGATTAAATATATTGTAGAATATAAATCGAATTTAAAAAGTAGATGTTCGAGTAGATAGTGATGTTGAGTATCTCGATTGCATCACGGGCGCGTCGTTCTCTCTGCATTGATTATACATTAATATGACAATTAACGATATAATACCTTAACGACATAGTTTATTTTTAATTCTTCAATATATTAAATTTTGAATTTTATTATAGCTATCGATAGTTATCACTTGTTCGCGAGCTCGAACGATTTCGAGCTTCAACATTGCCTCAAGCATGCCATGGTAGCGGATAATTGATCCGAATTCTATTCTTCTATTGAGAATACGATGACATTTTCTCGCGATAATGTGTGGCAATCGAATTAAAAAATAGAGCCGGACATTCATGGAGAATACGAGCACGTCGATGTTGAAATCGAGTTGCGACGCGACGTGACGGTCTCCGCGAACGGAATCACTTAGCATTGTAATTTACCTACCCTGAACAATCTGCTATAAAATGCAACGCGCATGAATATACAGAGTAAACTTCAACTAAAAACATAACATTAATATTATCATTTCCAAGATTGGAAAAATTATTTTGCAAAAATAATTGGTTACAGTTACAGCTTTTTTTTCTTAAAAAGTAACTGTATATATAGTAGCTATTACAAATTACTGATTTTGAAAAGTGTTACAATTATAATTATTTTTAGGTTAATTTTATGTATTGCTATTTTAAATATAAAAATTTTATACATTTTTTTTTCTGACATTTGATACAAAATAACTATAAGAATAGTTATTAAATTAATTACCAAAAATATCTCAAACAGCACAAAGTTGTAATAAAATTGTGACATAAGATGTCTTTAAGTCGTTTAAATGCAAAAAATGTCTTATGACTCGATTTTAGTTATCTAGTATGCAACTAATTATAAGTTGAGCTACAGTTATAAATGGAAAGAAAGAAACAAAGTTAAATTACAGTTACTGAAAAAAGTAACTCTAATTCTAACTTCGTTACGTGTAACTAGTTACTTTCCAACTCTGATAATTTCATTCAACTCAACAATATAACTGTTACGTACAACATGTGATATATTGTTGAGTATGACATTAATGTTATGTTGCGTTCAGGTGTATAAGCAATAGGCAAAGAGAGAGTGATTTGTATCGTTAGTTTATTCAACAAGAGATCTCTGCGTTTGGGCGTTAACCTTGTATTTAAATTTCTTCGTTTTACAACAAATTTTCTCGTGGGTTGTATTTAAACAGCCAACATGATAATGACACAATTTACTTATTACGTAAGGTCTAAGTTAAGTAGGTTTCACTTTACTACTAAACCCAATCCGGTTTGGCGGTCAGATAGATGATAGCCAGATATAGTTGATCCTGTTGCATGGCACCATATGCGAGACGCATAATTAGTGGTAATTAGAGAACGCTCTTAAGCAGAAATCTCGTGTTATGCTCACAAGCACGAAATCGTATTGCGAAACGTGATAATGATCGGCGGTGTCGACCTATCATGTAAATATCTTTACATCCTCCATTGTGATTTACGACGTCTTGTTGTGCACGCAATTAACGTATGGGCAAGGAGGGTCGGATACGTAGGTACCTGTGTATCTTCATTATAGCTAGCTTGTCAGATGCGCTCATTGCCAGCTTCTGACGTTAATTTTATTCATCTCGAAGAGATGACTAATAATTTATTTATACTTGGAAAAAAAATTGTTTGTTCTTTTCAGTAGTTTATAATTTAATTTTTATTTAATTTAATCAAATGGTTGGATAATCTAATGATCATTATTTGCTGAATAAATAAATCACATCTTAAATCATTCCGTCCGCTAAAAGTGAGTAATACGTCAAAATTTGTTCTATTATATTTGAACGAATTCAGAACTACATAATATTTTACTAATTAGTTCATTAGTATGTAAAATGATAACAATTTAAAAAGAATTATCATACTTATTACGATACAATCAAATTATACAGATTTATACAGATACAGCATTAAAAAGAAACAGTTACACGACTATAAACGTCATATCTGTTACCGCGGAATGTCCATAAAATATTACGTTGTGAAACGTTATGTAGACATTGAACATATCCCTTCTTCTCTCTTCTCTCAATTGTATTGCAAATGTGTATGTTTTATATAGATGCGTCCTTGTTTATTGATTACACGCAATTCACACGTTGGACATTTACAATAAGCGAACATTCCACCGAATTTGCTTTACAGCAAGGACTCTTCACCGAAAGTGACAAAGAAGCAAAGCGTTTCTTTATATACATCTTATCTTGGATCTTGCGGAATTTTATAAATACCTAAGATGACGCATCTGATGATGCATCTGAATAATATATTCATATCCATTTTACGATGTTTCATTGTAAAAATCTATACTGAAAAAAATCTTTTAATTATATGAACAAAAAGTACAAAACAAATTCTGATTACATGAATTAGAAGTTTAATTATATATCAAATTTTTTATTATCTCTGTAATGTTTTATAAATTCATTATAAATGTCTAATTTGTGAATATTTTTCTAGTTGATTCTATCAGAATTTCAATAATATACAACGAGACTTATTTTCCAATGTATATTAATTCTTCTCCAAAAGTTGTAGTCTTTCGATAATATTTTTATCTAAAAAGGAATAATGATGTCTCCAAAAAAAGTGTTTTATTCTTGCGAAATGCGCTGTAGTGTCTCACTCACAAAGACAAACTTTATCAATAAAATACTTGATTCAAGTAGTTATTCTTTGATATTATATTAGCTTATTAGTTTGTATACATTGTATAAGATTCAGTGGAATCACTATACATTATATTCAGATAATTGATTGTGATTACGTATCGGTTTATCTTTTAAATTCTCGTCCACAAAAATTAAAACAATTAAGAAATGCGAATTAAATAATTTCGATTCTTGATACTTTTGTTAGATGTTTTATGGATACGTTTAAAATTTGATTCTATTATAGTTCTATTATATACAGTTGTTGTTTTTCATAAGTTTATATCCGAAAGTTCTTATTTCTAAGAAACACACGCATAGATATCGACGAATTTCACCTGTTATTTATTTTCGACAGAGACAACGATTGCATCGCAAAGGCAACGATTACGAAGCGTATCACTTAATTATGAATTGATACAATATATATTACTATAATAATACTTATTAGGAATTTCTAATTATAACTATATGAAAACAAGTTATATTAAATCTTCTAAAATATTAATGACGCGATTATATTAATGTAGAACATAGTAATATATTTATATAAATTTTTTATTAATTATAGCCGATCTTTTTTTTATAAAAAATCTTGATTTAGCAGGCTGACTTTTCTTTCATGAATTTATGTTTATTTTCAAGTCTATTACATTTATTATTAATATAAAGATCAAGTTTCTTAATAGGAAATACTAAAATGCTCTACGTGTAGATGTGAATCAAGAATCCTTTCGAAATTCTAATACAAGAAATTCTAAAACAAATACCTTCATGAGCGATTATTGATGCGCAAATTATAATATGTATTCCTAATGCGATAAAATACAATTCGCAACCAATTGGAATGTACTTATTAAACGAAGTTGAAGTAAACATAAACATTTCTACGTAATTACGTAATAATTTTAGCTTGACTTCCGCATTGAAGAAAACTCATTCAGTTGAAATATTTGTTTATTTTAACTTTGTTTAGCAAGTACATACTAATTAATTGCGAATTATATTTTATTGCGTTATGAATACATAATTTAAACATCAGTAACCGCGGAAGTTCATAGGGATTTTACATTTATTTTTGAAGTCACAAATATTACTATATTATTTTATTTTGATTAATTATCGAAATTATTATGTATTAATCATTAATGAAAGTATCGAGAATGGAACGAGAGTGGCGTGCAAGAATCAAGTTCAATGAAAATCAGAGTTGCATTTTTTACTTAGGTGATTTCAAGATATTTAGTGCTTTAAGTATCATTATAGATTACGTAGGTACAATAGGTATAACCCTGAACCTTCAAACAAACTACCGCGTTTTCTGACCTTCCCTCGGTCCACTAATAATGCTGTCATGTAATGCGTTGCATAATGCAATATGCGATAATATTTATTTTCCGCCTTCAAATGACTTGCGAGTAACGCGAAGCAATTCGGAAAAATTAAATAGCATACCTTGATTAATGACGTATGATTAATGACGAAGGAAGCTGCGATATGAACAAAGTTCAGTTGCAACGAACATTGACCGCTGACTAATTCCATAATTATAATTTTTTTGATTCTATTTTGATTGATGATGTCTTCATCAAAGAATTTTCGATTTTGTAATAATTTAATATGTTGGGACATCGCATTCTCCACGCATTTCTAACGTCGGTGGTGAAACCTGAATTAGAAAACGTGACATTGATGCATTTATAAATTAGTAAGCAGAGTTGAATCTTTTTTTAAGCTGGCTGCTCTTAAAATTATAGAACAGATCAAGGTGAATTACATTCTCTGCTAGAAATAAATTTAATACAAGACACATAAAAATGTCAAGGTATTATTAAAGAGATTAATAACATGACATTTAAACTCGTTCTTTGAAATGTTGAATTTCGTTTTTTATAAAATATCGATTCTATAATCGAGAATTAGATTTCGGTTAAATATAGAACGATTAAATGTAGAACAAATATAAAACTAAAAACAAAATGAAAAATATATTTCCAATTATATATATATATATATATGTGTATATGTATAATTGGAAATATATTTTGGTTATAATGCTTGAAATCAAATTTTGTAGTCCTTGAAAAACGCTCTAAAAATCTAATCTTTCGAAAAATCTTTTTTCATTGATCGCGAAATAAATATTTTCTAAATTTGTCAAGAAATGTTAAATCTATAAATATGTTTTTTTATGTTTTATGTTTTATGTTTTATATATATATATATATATATATATATATAAGTATATATATTTATATACTCAACCGCAAAAATATGAACCTTTAAAATTCTTAATATAGCAAATTTCTATTTATCTCCTTCAAAGATTCTTAATATTTTTTTTATTGATATCTATTCTTGCGGTTTTTATTATTAAGTAAATTTTATCAGATATAAAAAGTAAAGACACATTTACTTACTATTATACAATCAATAAACATTTTTTTAATCTGTGAAGCGTAAATAGATCGAGGAAAATATAGCCGTCATAATCTTTTCAATATTGAGAAATGTTGAGCAATTACTGTCGCATTCTATATTATTAAAATAATTTAAAGTACAATCTGAAAAAAGAATATATTTAAGTAAATATTGCAAAAATAATTTTTTAGATAAAATCTAAATTTTCTAATTGCATTTACAGACTCATTAAAGATCTTTTTCTGGAAGGCAAGTTTAATAGATGATATCATCCTCCATCATCAAATTTCAATTTAAACTTTGATTCTCTCTTATATAAATCAGTATTTGCTTAACGGATATAATGTCGTGTCCATGACTTACATGTTTAATACAGCAGTGTGTAATGTTAAATTATATTATTTAATGGCATTACGTGTGCAAATAATTAAAGGTTAAATCAATTAGATAACATTATAACACAAGTCTATTTGTTATTGTTATAATCGAATTGTAAGTGGTAGCTTATTGATATATCTGACAAGCTCGTTATAATGCATTGCACTGCAAAAACATCTTAGATTAGCAAAATAACCTTTTAAAACGAATATAGAAATTCAACAAATTCTTCTCATTAAAAAGACATTAAAAAATTATTAAAAGATAAAAACCAAAATCGAATATTGTCCGATTAAGAAATTCGGTAATTATGACAATAAAAATTCTCTAATCGCTTTCAATATAATTTTGAATGTGAAACGTGAGTTTTGTCACGATTATTAAATTTAGCTTGTGAATCTCATTTTGGTGGAATGTCATTAAATATATAGCGGAAGAATATCGTCTGTATTCTTTTTCTTGACATCTTTATAAATTACACTCACAATTAATTTGATTAAGAGAACCGGTTTCTAAATGAACGTATATAGCTTGAGCTGTATATAAGCTCGTCAGTTAAAAAAACTCTGCATAGACATGTTTTTATCATCATAATCGTTTTCGTCGCGTGACTAATTTGTATTATTAATGGAAATCCAAGCGGATCTAGATGCGTATAATGACTATATGTATTTGACCTAATTATCAATGGGAAATGAAATTATATTAATTGCTATTTTGATAAGCTGTCCTGCGGAGTTGTAACGCGTTAGAAATTATTTCCGAAAATCTAAGAACGGTATTCATATATTTAAGATCATCTTAAGTAAAGTTTTAAGATACCATAAATCATAATTAAATATAATAAATAATAAAAGAACCGTACATCTTAAAACATTATTTAGGACTCTCTTGAAATAAGAACCGACTATGAAAATACCAGTCTGGCACATAAATTTTTGCCACATAATAATAAGTTGTTTATTGTGATTTAGTAATTTTTATATATTTTTAATCCATATGTTGACCGGCCCATTTAATAATCCATACCCTTGACTAGCAATTTGATTTTAACTTTCATAGTTGATTTTTTTATTAAATTTAAATTTATTAAAATTAAATGCATTTTTAGAAAATGAATAGGTAATAGGATTTGCCTACTTAAAAAAACTTGATAATGTTGAAATTGTACAAGGATGCCAGTTTCAGTTGTTTGTTGCAAGGACGAATAAACGTCATGTTCATACTTTCAGCGACTATATTACAAATTGTGTAAGATTTTATACAAATAAAAAATTTAGAATTTTTCGACATTAATTTCATTTTCGACATCATCAATTTCGACTTTTTGACATTAATTTCAGTGTAAGTATAAAGACTTTTACTTTTATTTTTATTTTTTTCTGAAGTACATATCTTCAGGTATTATCTAAAAGAATTTTTTTTATTTATTTGTTGTAAAAGTTATAAATTTTTTAATCAATATTATGATTATATAATATTTTCAAAAAAAACATTTAAATTTGTAAAAATATGTAATTGAACTTCTATTATAGTAAAAACTTGTTAAAGGTTTCAGAAATATACAAGAATTCTTTCAAATTTTTATATAATTCGAAACGAGATAAAAGAAATCTGCTGTAAATTGCAGACTGTAATCGAAAATTTCATATTGTCGGTAGAGAGTTAAATACAAGGATCACGAAAATACAGAATATAGCGCAAAACACATTTAATTTATATTTTAATTTAAATTATAAAAATACGTATATACGGATTCCTGGATTTAATATTTCCGAATGGCATAGTAGTTTACTAACAATTTTCCACTAAAAGTATGTCGAAATGTCGACATATCTTTCGTGAGGTGATTTCCTATATTGAAATCTTTAAGACTTGTATTATGTCATGTTGTAAGTAGTGTAGTCACGTTCGTCCGTGCAATGCGTACGATACTATCATTAAAAATCGTTCTCGAATATTGTGTATGTCAAAATATTGACAGTTCTTTTTTTGATATCTCATAAATTTTGATAATATCTGTTATTTAACATTAGAACTGTTGGTGATCGATTTTTTTTTACTTCACTAATTAATAATTTCAATTTTTTTTCATGGTTTAGGCATACTTACAGTAAAATTACTTACAGTAAAAATTATTGAAAATATGTGGATATAATATAAACAATTCTAATTATACAAATAATACTAAAACAATTTTTCAATAACCGAAACAAGAAATAGGAAATTATCAAATTCATCTTCGATAGTTTTAGCGAGATATCATCGGCGGTTTTAGTATTAAAAATCATTGTGACTAAATCTACACTCTACAAAAAAATATAAAAAGTAAATATAAAGATATGAATTTAACACGTTTAATACATGATAATTCTCACCATGTTAATGTTGATATAAAAATCATAATTTGTGGATGTAATACCATAAGTTTTAATGATGATGTTTCAACACCGATACAGGTGAAAATTATAAACATCGCATGTATGACCACATGTTAAGTTCACACTCATTTTTTTAGAGTATATAATTATCATGTTTTTCTTCAATTTTCTTCAATTGATCAATAAAGTAAAAAGATAATCGATTAACATAAATAAGAAATTGATTTAGTTGTAAAATAAAATAATCATGTATAATTTAAAGAATTTATAAAAAATGGGTTTATCAGTAGCTTCCGAGAAACTGATATAATAATTTGATAATATCCTTTTCTTGTTTCGGTTAATGAAAAATTGTTTTAGTATTATTTGTATAATTAGAATTAAAGTATATACCTATATCAATACAGTAATTAAGGTCAATACGTTTTCTGCGGACGCATGCATTCCTTGCCGCTCGAATTCGATACGTCGATAAAGAATTCTCCATTGGGATATTCTTGATTATACTCATGCAAGTCGATCAGATCGCAGACGCAGTATTATATTTATTGAAGACAAAGAAATTCTTCTTCTGTCGAGACTTAGTCGTTTGGACATTCTCAGAATCGAAAAAAGACAGTCGATACTCTGAATCTTATGTATTTGTGAATCAACGTGATCGGCATTCGTGCGATACGCACTTGAAATAAATGCATATAGATAGGTTTCGATTTATAAAAGTGCGATTACATGTTTTTCAAACTCGCAAAGGAAATTAGTATCCACAGATACATTGTTGTATTATTCCACGTAGAAACTCTCGATATAACTCCCCACCATAAATTTCGATGAATCGTTAAAATTGACTATTAGTATTCAGGAGATATGTATTTACTCTATTCCATGTGCTTGATCAAAGGTTAGTATTTTGTCAATTAAGAGAGTCTAGCGCGTGAAAGGTGTAAATTTTGATTACCGCGAGTAGATTTTATTTAACGACTAATGTTTGAAAGATGAAGTCAACGCTTGCGCTACAAATGGCAATATACACCACGTCGGTGCAACCTGTCAACACGTCCATCAACAAATCTAAACAACAATCTAAAATTATTTATCCGTTTGTCACGCGAGCATGATTAAAAATGTACTGTTTACGAAAATCGCTTGTTTATTCGTTTATCTTTTACTTAATTCAAGATTTGCGCGATTTGGTTTAATATTTAAATTAAATTAAAATATATTTGCATTAAAACGGTCTCTGGGTACACCCAGAGAAAAGGTTGCTTCGATTAAAAAAAATTTTTTTGTACAGTTAAAGAAAAAATGTTTTTGATTTATAGTATTTAACAGTAGAATATCTATCTCATATTTCATAATGAATTTCGTAACAAATTGTGAAATTTAGTTTGAAATTATCTAACATTTCGCCATACTTTCTAACAATAAAATTGTATTTTGTAAAAATTAATATAAAAACATCGAAAAACAATGATTATTCATTTCATTTGTTTGAAAAACGACAGAATATTGACGATTTCAATTTCACTAATTGATACACCCAGAGAAAAGGTTACTTCGATTTTCTTTGCTATACGGTTAAAGAAAAAATTTTTTTTATTTGTAAAAAAATTTCTTTAATTTAAATTATTATTTTTTAAATTAAATAAAATTTATTTGATTTAAAGAAATTAGGTTCAAATCCAAGAAATCATTTGAAAGTCATTTATTGAATTTGAACATAATTTCTTTAGATAATTTCAAACTAAATTTCACAACTTGTTACGAATTCATTACGAAATAGATATTCTATTGTTTTTTGTAAGAATAGAACGTTTAATAGCTCTATCACTTACCATAGTGCGGATTCGTGTGATGCACTTCCGGCCTGTCGTCACTCCATATAACTTTCTCGGTGTCGATCGTATAATTACCGAGGCTATTGATCAGCTCGACGAAAGTGAAGTTCTTAGTCGTGTCGGTCTTGTTACGCGAAAGCACGCGTAGTATATCCTCCTCCTCAAAGAGACTGCTCGAGGATGTTAAGATTTCCACCGGTGACTCGGCACGCGACAGACTGATCAGACTGAAAATTGCCCAAATCCTCACAAATGTCCCCATTTCGCCCCTCCAACAGATATGACCGAAGAAGTGTCACGCAGGTTTAATTCTTTCGTATCGCGATCGTTGGTTTCTTTAGATATTGATATTTGAACGATTAATACTTGGATGATCGATCATGGATCACGTTCGCATTTGTGCGATCGTCATTGGGAAATTTCACTGTAGCTTCGGTGGGAATTATTCGAGATATTGAAGACGCTCTCTCTCCCGAGTCTCTCGGCCGGTCGAAGAAACGACACGGGCTATATTGAATATATTCACGATCTCCGAATTATCCGGCTGTTCGAACGCGAGCTTTACGAGTGATCGCGGCTCGATCGTAGAACGACGAAGTCACCTGTGCCACCTTGACGATAGGGAGGCCGAGAAGAGGGGTGGATACCATACCGCACGCACGTCGTCCGCTCCCACTCTTCCATTTCGAGGACCTTGCGTCGAAAAAAATAATGTGAATAGATGTAACTGCGAGTACAGAAGTTGTTTACGGACCGATGAAATGCCACGCTGTGTTAATGATGTTTGAGAAGGCGAAAGAATAGGTCTTTTCACATTGCTTGCACTTTTTCGTATTCAGTGTCTTCGCTTTCTCTTTCTCTTCAACGTCCAAATATATATTTATTTCTTTTTAAGTGCAAATTTTTTAGGGGATTTCAAGCAGCAGAGGTAATGAAATATTTATACCAAAATTCCGGGAATTCGGTTAGTTGAACATTTGAAATTCTATTCGATCATCACTCAGGAATATATTAAGTCACATTTTTCGCCTGATTTATTTATTCACGCGAGAGCATCTATTAAAATAAGTAACACATCAAAAAACAATAAAATAGAATTAATATTAATAAAATTAAAATATAATATAATATAATATTTCCAGGAACATCTATTTGAAATTCGAATCTGCGAATATGTTAAGTCACTTTTTCAACTAGTTTTTTACCCACGCGAGAATACTTACATATTAAGAAAAAGAAAAAAATTTGGCATTTGAGAGCTCTTGATACAGCTAAAGAAAGAAATTCCCGAGAATCTCCCTGACTAAATGAATTAAATGACGTATAATATTTTAAAAGATAACTTTTTCATGGCCGCGGAAGAACACTTGTTAAAAAGAGGGGATTATTTATAAGAAAGAAAAAAACTTGACATTTTGAGAGTTCTATAGATATTGTTAAAGAAAGAAATTCCCGAGGATCTCTCTATGACTAAACGAATTGAACATATAATATTTTAATTTTTTTAGAAATTTAAAATTTCAATCATTAACGTTGTCACTGCAATTATTTATACGATTGCTCTGAAGAGATTGCACATTTGTCATGATTCACGTATTAAAAAAATAAATTTCTCCATGTTTCAAAAGTAACGTTGTACTTGAAAGTGTACGCGTGCGAGAACATCGAAGATGACGAATTCAAGGTCAACGTGAGAAAGTGAATCGTATATTTGAGGATAGAGAGATTAGAAAGAATATAAAAGAATACATCGTGGTTTGTAAACAACTTCGATGAAAGGGAAAATTACGCTGCTCCATTGCTGCATTGTAGAATCAAACGAGCACCATACGTTCCATCATAACGACGTGCTGTTGCAAAGACGCATTTAGATTCGATGTTGTTCTATGCGGTGGCAATCAATTAGGATTCGACGACGGTTTAGTTGGTCATTCATAAGCAGGACGGTGCTGATGACTCGAAATCAGCTTACAATTAAAGTTATCCTTGAGACTTTCCGTTGGATTTGTTAACTGAACAATTTCTGTTCTTAACAGTTACGGTCTTGAAAACAGAGATTACCATCCAAGACCATTTTATTATGTAAAAAAAATTATAAGTGTTTTATTTATTATGTAAAAGAAATTATAAGTGTTTTATTTCATAAACCATCTATGTAAAAAAAGTCTTATACGGTCTTAACAAAAGAAGATTTTTTTTGTCAATTACTCGAATTATGCTACTTTCGCTATTTATCGAGCGTAAATTTATATAAATATTTATCGGCGAAATTGTAATACATCTTTGCGAAAATTCTGACGCACGATAATATTATTGTATAAATAATAAATCATTTAATTTTGTAAATAAAATGTAAAAGGCGGTTAATCATTTTTTTTCTTTCCGTACATTTTTTTTTCTTCCGGTACACGTTCACCTTGCCTTTCTTTCGTAGATTCAACTAATCCGAGGTCAGTTCATGCGCGTACAGCAATCTGACTATCATTGTACTAGAAAATATGTTGCAATATCTCGGAATTATTAACATATTAGACTGTCACAAGTTGATTATTCTTGCTTAAGAAATTATTGTATGCAAAACCCTATTTTATTGTGCAATAGCATTGAAACTTAATATCGGAGTCATATTCAATCAGAAATGGTGGATCGATCGACGTTGAATTAGTATTGATCGACTAATCATTTCTGGCTGAGTCACTGTTCACGATTTATTTTAAGAGATATTTAATTAATTGCGTTATTGTTATTTCCGCAAGAATGGCTTATGTCCAACTATTATTAGCAATTAAGTCGATTCGAAATTATCGAGATTAAAATACTCGTCGGTTAGAAATTATTTGAGATAGTAGTAATAAGAAGATAGTAGCATGATAAGAAGATAGTAGCATGAAAGTTAAAGATTTAATTTGATATTAATTTAATTTGGAGGGAATTATTATTTCAGTGAATTTGATTGTGTTGTAAGTCCAAAAGTAATTGGCGCGCAGTCATATATCTGAAATTTTATTTAAAATACATATACATGTATTATCTAACTTTGACCATAGATGCTTTTCTTACTTAGTTATAATATATTAATATTTATAAATAGTCCTGTTTTTAATATTGTTAATATTTCTATAATCGAGAATCGTGAATATGCAACAAAATTTCATCACTCGTGAGAATGATTGCAAATTTATCATGTCCATCCATTAAAAAATACTAGCCAAGTA